>Ga0256836_1000017_pt1 | contig 141395 bp, 159 predicted proteins | sample 4561380metaG_FD_185974 | JGI IMG/M metagenome (GOLD analysis project Ga0256836, IMG submission 185974) | Hydrothermal vent microbial communities from Guaymas Basin, Mexico - 4561-380 | ecosystem: Environmental > Aquatic > Marine > Hydrothermal vents | place: Mexico: Guaymas Basin | collected...
CCACCAAGATAGTTTATCGCATTCATCTTTCCAATGTCCGCATACCACGCAATAAACCACTTAACATTAAACATATCCCAGTTAAATTCATATGTTGGATCAGACGAAAACCACTTTGCGACAACGTGATCAAAAATTCTATTGTGACTACCATCGATGAGTGCTGGCCTATTACCAAGTAGTGAACTCTCGATCCAATAACCGTAATCCCACCACGTTACTACAGCATCATTTTCACCAGCATTCTGATTAATATACTCCAACGCTGATTCATATTCTATAGGTACTGAACCATAGTACTTACCATTATAATAAATACCCCTTATTCCAATGGCATAATCTTTTGTTATAACTCCATTAGCATAAATCGATAACCCAAGAAGTATTACTAATGTAATAATCGCATACTTTCTTAGTTGTTCACTATTTCTAATCAACACTTCCCTTGTAATTTCAAGAATATATGGAGTAAGTACAGATATTGCAACTATGCCAAAGAACAAGAATCTCGATGCCCACCACATAAGAATTCCAAATGATATTACTGTGATCATTGCAACAGAATCTGTAATACTTACGTCAATTCTACGGAACAATAGATATAACACAACAATTGCCATAGCAATACCAACTAAACTTATGAAGATTCCGTGCACTGAAACATATGGATTCCTAAGAGATAGTAATAGTATTATGGAAACAACAACCGTTATGATATTCCTATATTTGTCCTTTTGTAGAACCTTATATGTAAGTAATATTGATCCAAATAACATTACTAGAATATAGAATAGTCCATCTCCACTATGCGAAAGTTTTGTTCCAAACATTGTATAATATATTCTAATACTATCCATTGATACGGCACTAAGTTCTTGAATTGTCAACGAAATAGGGTTGTATGTACGAATTGCGTAACTAAACGCAGTTGTGAATTTGAATAGGAAGACTAATGCACCAACAACTGCAACACCCAATGCAATTCCAAGTGTTACACGATAATCTTCAACCTTCTTCCTAATATATTCAAGCACATAAGTTACTACCGTTATACCTATCATACTTATTGCAAGCAACTCAATATTGCCATAATTTAGTAGATAATCCATATAAACTTGATGATAAATTAACGCTAATATCACAGAACCAATTGCCCAAGGAACAATAATATATTTCTTCAATTTATCAACTAACTCAAAGTCCTTTATTAGTAATTTTTGTAATATTACAAAACCAAGCAACATACTAAAGAATACAGCACCAAATTTTCCTCCTGCCCAAACAACGACCGATAGTAATAATAATACTGTAGATACAGCACTATAAAATCTTAGTTTTTTCACATTACTCTCTCTTATTATTAGAATTAACAATGCTAGTGTATACATTAAAAGGCCAATGAAAACATTATCACCACGTGCATTTCCACCATAAGTTCTCATCCATCCAGCAAGAGTGAAACCAAATACAAGTATCGAAGTCAATGATAACCACTTCCTCTTAGTTAGTAAATAACTCACCAAGAATATTCCAAGTGACGTTATAATGAACATTACAACTTGAGCATACTTAAACGCTGTCAAAGTGTCCATAAAAAGTCTCAATGGTGCAGTTATTAGTACCCACCAAACATATAATTCAGTGTTAGTTGAAGGGACTCCACCCGTTGGTGGATAAATTTTATCATAGAATTTTCCAATATCACCATTTAATAACATTTTAAACCTCTCATAATGATAGAATGTATCTGGATCATTGAAGTAGTAAGATTGCGCCGGAATTCCTCGTAAATACGCCGTTACTGATATTATTGTAAATAGTGACACTAAAAATAAGAATTTCTCGTATCGTTTTACTACTTCCATCATACGACCTATGTTTACATTCTTCATATTATTTCACCAAGAATTTATTATTACATCACACATTTATAAATGTATTGAGACGAATTTACTCTCTTATAGAAAATTAAAAAATTAAACTCTAGGGTCAGTATCAAAAGTTGGGTTCACAACAAGCACACCATTATTCTTATAAAAACATACATAATTTTTATCGGTTGGAATTATTATTTTGTAAACTCTAGAATATCTCGGAGAAACATCCAAGTTAGGATACATTCTCATAATATCAATAACGGTATAAATATAAGTTGCATTACTCATTCCACCCCTAACTAATCTAGAATCTAGTTTACACCAACTTCCATAACAGGATAAATCGTCAGTAAGAAACTGAGAATAAAACATTTTTTTATTTTCAGAAACGTCAGTTGCAAATGTAGGAACAATTGGAACTTCATACAAACCTTCCACATTAAACAATTTTATTTTAAAATACAAAAACCTTTCACCATAACTTTGAATAACACCAAACTCATCATACTTTATTAATGGTAGAGTTTTTATGGGAACACACACAGTACTACCATCAGGAAATGTACTTGCCAAATTGATTTGGTTCGCAACACTCGTTGCAACAATACCCATATATAAGTGAAGAAAACCCTTTGAAATACCAGTTCCAAACATTAATACAATAACTGAGATAAATGACACTAATACTATATACACAAGATAAGAAACAGGTTGATCAACAATTCTATACGCCATTAACACTCCCAATATTAACATTATACGTGAGTTTTTAAAAGTGATAATAGAAAACCTTTTAAGTTTTGATATCACAACCTAAGTACGGGTGATATAGTGATAATTGTACTTGATGGTATGGACGCCACTTACAAGACAACGATCGCAAGGAAATTAGAACATCTATATGGTTTCAAAGTTATAAGGTTCCCTTACTATAGAAAAGAAGTGGAAACAAAACTAATAAACGCAAAAACACCAGAAGAAAAAGCCAAAATATTTTTTGAAGATATGAAAAAAGTTATGGCAAACATCAATCCAAATGACAAAATAATTTTAGATAGAAGTTTTATCTCAACAATGTTATATCAAGGCACAGAAATATCTGAAAATGAAAATATACCATACGAAAAATCAATAAACAAATTATACAACTTACTAAAAGAGATATATGATTATACAAGTATAATAGACCACATATTTATACTAACAGTTTCCGACGAAGAATATATAGAGAGAACCCTTAATAGAAATCATAACGATAATATTGACAAAGCATACGATAAACTTGAATTCCAAAGAAAAATAAGAGAAAAAATACCATACGTCATAAAATTCCTCATAGAAAAAGGTATTAAAGTTAATATAATAGACACAACAGGAAAAACCTCAAACGAAATAATAGAAAAAGAAATCCTACCAGCAATCATTCAATTTTAATAAGCGGAATTTCTACAACACGACCCTTTTTCACATTACACAAATAAACCTTTAATTTTTCTCTCAAATTATCAGGAAGATTATTCATAAAACTCTTAATTTTTTCTGCAATTTCCTCAGACGGCCCATCATACCTTAGCGATTCATCATTTGAAATAATATCCGAAAGCCTTATTGTTGCAGACACTAAGAAGTATCCACCAGGTATATCACTATCACTAACAATAAACCACTTCTTTGGAAGTTTATTAGTAATAATCTCACCCAATTTCTGATTACTAGTTTCATTTTTAATAGAATCATTACTATTTAACCTTCCTATGAACTTAACACCAGCATTTCTAAAAACATTTTTCGGAATATCACTCGCTAACTGACTCATAAGGATAATACCATACGAATACTTCCTTGAAGTTCTTGCAATAACCTCAATTGAATTCAAGTACTCACCCTCATCAACAACATCCTCATAATTGCTCCTATTGAAATAGAAGTGCGCCTCATCAATACCAATAAGAATCGGCGTTATAGGTTCATTCCTACGAATTTGCTCCCGCCTGAAACCCTCAATAGTTTGCAATATTTTCATAATTTCATTGAACATTATAATCCCAACCTTCTTATATACTTCCTCCTTCTCCATTGGTAAATAAATAACAGTTAAAGTATGCGGTTTAAACATATGCTCATAAACAAACTCCTTACTAAATGTAGACTTCGCCGGAACTGGTTCAGATTCAAACGTACCCAATTCAACAATTGGTTCAGTCGTCCCCTTGAACATTTGCAAAAACTCCCTATTCTTATCTTTTAATGCTCTGATATCAGCGAAAACACGCTTAAAAGTTTCCTCCGCCCTATAATCCATTTTAAGTAACTTGAGGAAATTATTTTCAATAGTTTTATCAACGGCTGGTGCCAATTTCAACGCCTTAACAAACATATAAAACGACGGTATATCATCCTCACCATCAGGATCATGAGGTATCTTATCACCAATTATTTCCGGATTAATACCAATAAACTGAAGTGGATGGCGTATAACTTCCGGATTCTTCTTGTAAAGATTTAATAAAAACTCATAAAAACCCTTAATACCCATTTCAAATGCCTTATTCAACAAGACAAACTCTTGTTTCTTCTTAACACCAGAAATCAAACTCCTAATAATACCAAATGTAAGCAAATTAACAGGAAGTGTAAACACAAAATCAAAATTATATTGCTTCATATCCTCAGACTTAGCAATAGGAGCAATAGTCGTCAACTGAATCCTAAGATTATGAATACCAACCTTTTTAATTAACTTCTTTTCATAATCAGATAAACTACTACAACCATCAACACACTCAATAACATTAGGATCATTAGGATCACAACCACATTTTTTCATTTTATCACGAATCTCATCCAACTTTTTCTTCAAATTACTATACTCATTAAGATCAGTAGTCGTCGTAACAACCAATATTGACGAACCACCAGCAAGAGCATTCAATTCCAAAATATACTTACCCAAATGCGATTTACCCGAACCCATACCACCAATAATCAACGTAACCCTATTGGAAACCGCCTGCCAAGTTGGATACCTCTGAGGTTCAGGGAGATACTCAGTTATATAATAATATTTCTCTCCCCAAGGAGTAACACCTATTGGTAACAACCTAACAAGAGTCCCCTTGTTAAACGGTTTACCAGTGACAATATTATATAAACCACGATAAAAATCCTTAATATTAATCAAATTATAACTTTCATTTGTTGCTGACTCATTAAGAACATCATCCAACCCCAAAAACTCTGCAACAACTCTATCTATTTCATACGTAATAGTATTAACAGAACTAATAAGTTCATCATAATGACCACACCCAAGCATAGACTTAATCATATCAACAAAACCATAAACAACATCAACAAACATCTTATCAGAACGAATAATCAAATGAGAATCCCTATAAAAACTATTACCCGAATTATTATAAATGACACTAACATCACCACATTGCTCCTCAACAAAATCACTAAGTATCTTATCACACTCATCAACATACATAGGTTGAGTTTGTTGAACACTTTCACTTTGCTTTATTTGAACATTATACTCAACATTCTCTACCACATTTTGTTGTTCCTCTACCGAAACACTTTCTGGTTTACCATAAGTAAGAATAGGTTGCTCAAATGATTGCTCAGGTTTCTTTATAACATTACCAATACGTGACTGAGGTTCACCAGTCGGTTGTTGCATAGGAATAGAAGGTTGTTTTTGAAATTCTTGTTGAACTAATGGTTGTTGTGCACCAACAGATATACCCTCATCTATGGGAATAACTTCCGAAACACGTTCCATCTGCCCACTCTCAACCGAATGCTCACGCCCACGTATAGATTGTATACCACCTTCTCTCCTAGTAGGAGGAATAACACTTTCACCAGGTCCAATTTTCGGTTGAGATATAGGAACTGGATGAGTACGCGTTCTCTCTATATGTTCAACAACTTCTTCCTCCTTCCCACTAACTGTCTCAGATGAAGAAACCTCATAATGTTCTTCAAAACTACTTATTGGCACAGACAACATATAATCAGCAAGGATATTCTCAAAATCTTTAACCTTATCATATATAACATATGTACGTCTGGGCGGAAATCCAACAACACGCAACTGTTTAGAAGTTAATGATGTTATTGGTAACCTCACCGGTTCATACGCCAAAAAAGTATTCCTAACCATATCATTAATCTTCTCCTTAATAGATGGAACTAACTTCCTCAATATGATAACATCCGGAATTGGTTCAATACCGTACTCAGTAGCACGAACAAACTTAAACCTAAAAACTAAAAGAATTTTCAACTTCTTATTTTCAATCTCTCCACTATTAAATACAAAAATATCAACAGGAGCAACAACCCTTAACAAATTCGCAATAGTTTTAACATTACCCTTAATAGTTTTTATTGAATCATCTACCTTATTTACATCAACATACAACCCATAAACCAGGAAATAAATACCATTCATTAAACGTTTAGGATCATTAACTATTGGAACCTTAATTTCTGGCATATTAGTCTCCATTAAGATTAAAGATTCATCACTAATCGTTAAATCCTCGTAAAAAAGAGGTTTAACCCGCTTAGGACGTATACTCATCTTCTTACTTTTCTTTTTCTTCTTACCAAAACCAATCTTCACAACATACTCCCAAATAATATCTAAAGTTTACCCTTTTTAAAATAGTTAAATGAAAAAACACCATCAAGGACTCAATGCAAACTTATTATACGAAACCTCATAAATGTCCCCCCTATCATATAACTTCTTCAATAACCTCTGCGCATCATACTTATCAATACCCTGTTTAGTCGCCTCCTCAATAATAACCTTACCTGGAATACCATCAGGATACTCAGGTTCAAGCGCCTTAATAATCTTTATCAACTTTTCAATCTTCGAGAGCGTTCTTCCAGACGAACCAACCTCAATATTGTTTATATCAATAAATTCTGCTGTTTCTTCATCACCATTGTCAAACAGAACTTTCATATTTTCCTCCCAGATTTCAATCGCCTTCTTGATGTCATCAACAGTAATAACTTCCCTAAGGTAAATCCTTGCAATACTACGAGCAATCCTATAGAACGCCATCAACTGTCTCGGACCCAACGGCATCTCATAGAAACCATTATACTTTCTCGACTTCTTACGCATAGACGAATAATACGTAGCAAGGTACTCAATCGCATCATCACTCAACTTCGGATTAACATTCTGCCTCGCATAAGCAATATACTTCTTCAACAACTGTGGTTCAATATACTTAATATTACCCTTCTTACCACTAATCATAAACGACAAAATATGTTTTGCAATCTCATAATCCTTCTTCTCATTCGGTTCATCTATAACCGGAACAATCAAATCAAACCTCGAAAGTAACGGCGAATCCAGATCAATCTGGTCAAACAACCTTTCATCCAAGTTCCACCTACCATGTTTCGGGTTCATCGCCGCAATTACAGTCGCCTTCGCGGGCAAAGTAATAGTAACACCACCCTTACTAATGGACACAACACCCTGTTCAAGGGCCTCACGAATCGCTGAACGCTCCTTACCAGGCATCTCCGCAAACTCATCAATAAACGCAATTCCACCATCACTCTTTGGCAACGCACCCGCCTTCACAGTCCACTCACCAGTCACAGGATCACGAACCGTAGCACCAACCAGACCAACACCAGTTGAAGTCGCCGCACTCGTAACAATACCACGTGGAATAACCTTCCTAAGAAACTCCCTAATCTGACTCTTTGCAGTACCTGGATCACCTACAAGAAGCACGTGAGACTCAGCACGAATAGGAATACCCTCAGGAGACTCTAACCACCCGCCACTAAACAAAGCAACAGCAATCGCCCTCTTAACATGTTCCTGACCCTTAATCGACGGCGCAATACTACTAACAACGACATCAAAAGCATCATCCCTACTAGCAATCTCCTTAATCTGACGCTCCTCTTCTGCAGTAACTACTACATCAGTAAACTTCTGAGACTCAACTTTAACATCACTAACTTCTAAAATTTTCTCATAATACGCATATTTCGAACCCTTTATACGCCTCGGACGAATAACACCAGTAACAACCACTCTATCACCTGCCTCAATCTTATTCACAATATCACTTCCAACAACAATCGCCTCAATCGAAGAAATACCAGACACACTCGCCCTCTCAGGAAGTTCCTGAATCTCAAGACGCCTATAAGTAATATACTGTATCTTCTCCTTCACAGGCTTAATCTCACGACTACCACAAGAAGGACACTTCGTAATTTTAATCTCCTCCTCAAGAATATTATTCCTAATGTTTATCGAAAACCCACACTCCTTACACACATATGGAACAACTTCTGCAAAATAATGAGTATCACTAATAGAAGAAATGATACCCTCAATCTGTATCAACTTATTAATATGCTCCTCACTAATATCCTTCAACCTTAAAGTTTTATTTAGATTTCTAACACGCACAAATACCCTATCAATTTTCACATCATAAAACGACGACAATAAATCCTTAGCAACCTCAGAAATCACTTCTGAAACTTCATAATAATTCATTATTAACTCATTTGCAACTCCCTCATCGTAATTAATCAAATCCTTAAAATCAATCAACACGCTCTTTGTTGCACCCTCAACAATCCTTTGCAACCCTGAAATATATTTCTTTTGTCCATCCTCTTCGAAATTAATAAAAAAATCTTTAACTCTTTCATACATTTCCTCCCTATCCATACCTTATCACCAAATAAGATTGTACACTTACCACTTAAAAACTTTTTCGTCATAACGAACACATACGTATACAAACACTAAAAACATATTATAATACAATACAATTGCTCACCAACATCAGAATGCAATATAATTAAGAAGAGAAGAAAAGAGAGAAACTAAATCATGGGACAAGTTTAACTTCAACACTTTGGGTTGGAGCGTCGCCAACGCTTATACCAAGGACAACCTTATCCTCGGTTGTAACACTATCGCTAGTACTAAGGTAGACGTAAAGTTTGAAGTCCTTACCAGCGACATATTTATTGTTAAGGTCAACAATCTTGAAGGCAGTTGAGAGGTCCTTAACGACTGTAGCATTACCATCAACCATTTTAACAGCGAATATCTTCCACTTGTAGAGTGAGTCGCCCATAACTTGGAGTCTAACGTAAGAATCCTTGTCAACATTAACAAGGTTAGTGAATGTAAGAGTAACCTTAGCATAGTAACCTGAATTCAATTGGTCATCGGTTGTACTTAGATTTCCATCAAGATCAAGAACATTTGATGAAGCATCCTCTACGTATGCTGTTTGGGTTCCGGTTTCGACTAGGGTGAACTTGACGTTCTTACCGAATGATGTCCTGGCTCTTTCAGCGGCGTTGTCAGCATTACCTTGGGTTATACCCTTCATAGCGACTGCGGCAATAACGGCAACAATAATAGCGGCAACAATCATAAGTAAGGTCTCAATTGATTGCGACATTTGGGATCACCAATACATATTAAACACAAACACTTTAAATGACCAAAATGAACACAAAAATACATTCTCGTTAATATAAAACTTCACATTTTTCATTATAAATGTAATATTATTAATCTAAATTTATCAAAACACATTATCAAACGTAATATAATATTCATACGTTCCAAAAGAACACCTTGAACTATAATATAATTAAGAAGAGAAGAAAAGAGAGAAACTAAATCATGGGACAAGTTTAACTTCAACACTTTGGGTTGGAGCGTCACCAACGCTTATACCAAGGACAACCCTATCCTCGGTTGTAACGTTGTCACTTGTGTTGAGGTAGACGTAAAGTTTGAAGTCCTCACCAGCGACATATTTATTGTTAAGGTCAGCAATCTTGAAGGCAGTTGAGAGGTCGTTAACTTCTGTGACATTGGCACCGGCCATCTCAACGGCGGCAATCTTCCACTTGTAGAGTGAGTCGCCCATAACTTGGAGTCTAACGTAAGAGTCCTTATCAACATTAACAAGGTCAGTGAATGTAAGAGTAACCTTAGCGTATGGAGCGGCGATTGTAACACCACCAACTGTGGTGTCTGTCTTTTCTACGTATGCTGTTTGGGTTCCGGTTTCGACTAGGGTGAACTTGACGTTCTTACCGAATGATGTCCTGGCTCTTTCAGCGGCGTTGTCAGCATTACCTTGGGTTATACCCTTCATAGCGACTGCGGCAATAACGGCAACAATAATAGCGGCAACAATCATAAGTAAGGTCTCAATTGATTCCGACATTTGGGATCACCATTACATATTAAACACAAACACTTTAAATGACCAAAATGAACACATTTAGTCATTGCAAGGATTTAAATTTTTTGAATATCATCTATATATTATGTTAGGTGTTATAATATATTCTTACTGAAAATGTTAGACATTTTTAAGTGGATTATAATACACAATTATTGGGTGTTATCACAAATGAAGTATAAAGACATTGATAAAATTATGAGTATTGTTAATATATTAAAAGAAAATTTTGATGGTAAAGTAACTAACTTTCCAGAGATTAGAAGTGTAATAAATAACACTCAATTCAAGTATTTAAAGAACAACATTATTAGACAGATTCTTTTTTATCTGGAGAGGATTGGTGCTGTTAAGATTCAGAAGGGGTTATCTGGTCATTTAACAATGTACAATGATATTGTTATAGAGGATTATCAGTTTAATTTTAATGGCGTCTATGATTACGTAATTAAAAGGTTCGAGGAGAAGTTTAGTGATCACATTCAGAATGGGGTGATTCAAGTAATGGTGTGTAATGGTAAGATAATTTATTCTCCATTAGACAACATTGAAGAAATGGCTAAGTGTACTTCACCAGAGGTTATTTTTGCTAATGTATCCGTTGAAGACGTTAAGGATTACGTTAGGAGATTGGATAATGTTTTTATTATAGAAAATCTTTTAACTTCTTCTATTGAGAATATTATTGATAATGTTGTATTAAAAATTGTGGAGGGTGGGAGTGATGAAGGTAAAATTGGACGGGTTGGAAATGGAAATGATAAAAACAAATACAAGAGAGATGATAATTATAAACATAAGCAACATCGAAAAAATCAGAGAGGTAAACGTTAGTGATGAGAACAAAAATATAAAGGAACTTCTTGATCAAATCAAACGATTAGGTATTAGTAGTTTCAAGTTTGAATACTTTAAAAATAGGGTTAAGGAATTCACTCTTCAGGCTAATGATGATTTATACGTTAGATATTCATCCTATAATGATATTTTAGTAATTTTGGGCAAGACGGATAAATATAAAGACATCCTCAAGATTATTGAAGATATTACTGGTGTAAAGTTACAGTCGAAACAAGTTACTGTCGTGACGAGAAGTTATGTATATAGGCGCGACCCTACTTCTGTTGTGGTAAATAGAAGGGGGCAACGATAATGAGTGTGATCAATGCTATGAAAAAAATTATAGATGAAAATATTAAGTTAATTGAAGAGAAGTTTACGCCAACAAAGTTTGCGTTATACACAATTATGATATTTTTTATTACAGTTGCTGTGCTTCCATATGTATTATATATTAGTGAGAAATTGACAAATATTACATTTTTCTATGATTATGGTAAATCCGTTTATAGTCAGTTAGAGAATACTGGTGTTGCAAATAAGAATTACCTCTCAACAGTTTTATTTATATTTCTTCATAATTTGAAGATTGCTTCCATATTGATGTTTAGTGCGCCATTTATAGTGTTTTACTTTTTGTACATTTTGTATGTTGCGATTGTTAGTTCAATTGTACTATATTATGTTGGAAATTCTACACCTAAAATGTTTTCAGTTTTGAGTTTATCATTGGTTCCTCATGGTTTGTTTGAATTATCTGGTATAGCGTATATTGTATGGAGTGGATTATACTTGTACCGTAAAGATTGGAAAAATATGGTGAAGCACTACCTTATTGGTGCTGGGTTATTATTATTGGCGGCAATTATTGAATCGATTCCTATAGTTTTTTCTGGTTCTCTAAATTGCTGATTAATTCGGTAATATTCTTGAGATTTCAAATGTATTACTTATATCTTTTAATTTTTCTAGGAATTCTTCTGAGCGTTTGTTTTTAATGATGACGATTTTCATTGAATGCTTTGTGAGTTGTTTCTTTGAGAGAATAACATCAATATATTTTGAGAGGAGTTTGTGTAGTGATTTTGAAGGATTTGATACAAAAACTATAAACCGATTATGATGGGGCACTACACTCACGTCCATTGGTTGCACCTCTATCTTTATAATTTATCTGTTAGTTTTTAAAAGAATTAACATTTTTTCATTATTGGTGGGTAAAGTGAAAAGGTACATAAAACATTTAATGATGATTAGTGTTTTCGCTCTAATTATTGCATCAATATTTATGAATAGTGACAATAATAGTATTTTAACACCTAATACTATTACAAAAAATCTCTCTATTAAAATGCAGTTTTCAAACTCGTCGGAGTCTGTTACATTGAGTAAAATGACTACAAAAACCGTTGTTATTGGTGGTAATAGTTATCCTGAATGGAGTATGTATTTCACTAGTTCCACGTTAGATAATGATTATCAGATAGTTGGTGCTTCATCATTTATATATTCGGACAATAACTATGTTTACGTGTTTTACCCTCAAGGAACTAACTTATGGGGATTGAAGTTCGATCACGACGGAAACGTGATGTGGAGTTTCAAGTATGATTTTGGTAAGGTCGGACTCAAAACTGGAATATATCATATGAATGGTATAGTCGATAAAGGGATCATATCGTTAGTTTTCGAGGATGGAAATGGATACGATTACAATATCGAAGTTGATATGGACACCGGCGCTATTGTTAAATCTCGTGTCATCAAAGATAATGTGTTCGATATTTTTACACTAAATGATGATAAATATTACAGACAAGTATACTCAAGAATATTCTATCATAACTTTGATGATTATAAGATTATCACTGGCGCAAACGAGTATACTATACCAATGACATCACAAAATAAATTTGTAATATTCACGGTCCAGAATAAATTTACGAATGGTGGTTATGACTATATGGTGTACATAACAGATGCTTCAAACGGGAAGATTGATAAAAGTTTCTTCTTTGGGTCAGTATCAAATGACTACTTTTATGGTAACTTTGATATGTTCAAGATAAAGAATGGTAAACAAGTTTACGCTGGTTACATAGTTGATGATTCATACGCGTACATTTTCATTAATGATGGTTCTTCAAGTGACTACTATTACAATTTCGGAATTATTAAAGTTAATAGACTTAACGGGAATATAGTGTGGGTTACAAAATATAGGTTACCATCAGTAAACAATTATAATAGGATAGAGTTCCATAAGATTATAGATGATGGGAGTTACATAAATATTTACATTAGATTAACTTATAGTAACAATCCAAAAGTCGGATCATTATTAATTATGAAGATAAACAAAGTTGATGGTTCTGTTCCAAATAATATGAACGACATTCATAGACATGGTGCCGTACTAATAACAGATTCACAATCACAAGGTAGTGTTATGGGAACATTTATTGACGATAATAACAATGTATTCGTTGTGAGTTCATTCCTCTATAACAATAAGAGGATAGTGCGGTTCACACAGGTTTCTCAAGGAACGTCAGACCTATATAAAATAAGTGTTGAACCCCTAAAGATAAGTAGTAGTTCTGGTGATAGCAACACTTTAGTTTATTCTAGAATATTCAATCATTAGTTATCTACTCTTTAATTTTTGATTTTCTAACCTCCTCCCGCCCTAAATATATAGGATTTCAAAAGAAAAAATGCAATAATTCTATAATTTAAGGTTTGGTAACCATATTTATCTATGGTGATGCTATGACAATAAAGCAATGGATAGGTGTATTTCTAATGTTTTTAACAGTAATAATTTACTTTGCGCCAGGTGTATTTGATTTTTCTTCGATACTAAATACTGAATTGACACAACAACAAATTAATTTTATTGTGATAACCCTATTCTTCATTGGTGTAGGTCTTCTATTTATCGGGGAAGAATCTAAGAAAGAAGATCAAGGCGAAATAAAAATGGTTGTGTTACAATCAAAACAAGTTGGCGGTAGTCATCAAAAAGTAACAATAAAACCTCCAACACCAAATAAACAATCGAATAAACAAGAACAAACAAAGAAAAAAGATAATGATTCACGAAAAGAAACAAAACCAGATAATAAAAGTGATACAACGCACACATCAAGAAAGCAAATAGACCACAGTCCTCAAAAAAGGCAAATACATCTAAATATACGTCAGAACGTATAAAAAAATATAAAGTCTAAAAAAGTTATAAGGAATTCATTAAAAGCATCAATATCACTTTTTAATATCTTTTACTTTTTCTTTTGAGGGCATCGCCCTTTAGGGCGGGGAGGAGGTCAGTATCAATTTCTCTAAAACTTTCACTTTCATCACCTCCTTTGATTTTTTTTCGAAAAGTTATATAATAGTAGAGATTGATTATCACTTTAGTGAGTTTTGGAAGCGGAATCAATATATAAACTTTTCGTAATTAATATATTAATTTAAATGTTTTAAAAATGATAAAAATTATCAAAATAGAATAATAAGTTCATTGAGGTTTCTTTGGAAGATTTTCAGGTAAACTTTTTAGTGTTACTCTTTTTTGAGGGGGATGATTATTTGGGATATTATTCTTATTCTCACCTTGATTAACACCTAAAACGTTTTGCTTATTGTTAACTACTTTGTGTAATGCTTTATTGTCATTATTTCTTATCTCTTGTTGGACATTCTGGATTACATTTTTTCGTTCGGTTTTTTCTTGCGACTTTCTACTTCCTTCTATTGAATCAATGACAAGTGATATAATAATTAACACACCAATACCAAGTAAAAGGTTATTTCTTTGTTGAATTTCAATATTTGCGAACCTTGGTCCAATCATAACAAAGATTGCAAAAATTGCGAGTAACAAACTCAATACTCTTAGTGCTCTCATATGATCACCATACTAAAATAATTGTATTAAATTTTAAAGTTATTTTACTCATCATTCAATCCTTACATTTTCGGAATATAGAGAAAAGTTATGTACATAATGCTTTTTGTATTATCTCATAAAAAAGCGTGTTTCTTTTACAATATAGCGTTTATGGAATGATTATACTAATATTACAAATAGTATATGTCACTAACTATTTTCATAAACATTAAGTCACTTATATATAGCAATAATTTGAATTAGTGAGTACAAATAGAATTAGAATAAGCATACAATCCTTACATTTTCGGAATTTAGAAGAAAGTTATAGGTACATTATCATAAATATGTTTTATGTAGAGTATATATGCAATGGTTATTATAGATCTTTAGCGTTTAGTAACATACTTGTATTTTTTCGGAATTTTGAAGAGTTTTATGTTATGATAGTATTATAGAGATAGTTTACTATGTATTATTCCTTACATTTTTGGAACTTAGGACGATCATTAGGAGGAGTATAAGCGATAAGAGTAGTAAATAGAAGGTAGATTGTATTATATTAAACTTAAATTGTTGTTGTACATAATAATTATGGGAATTAAAATGAAATGTAAACGTTGTTGTACGAACAAATTATTTATTGGATTAATATTTTTGTTATTTTCATTATGGTTACTTTCTAGAGTTAATATTTTTGATGTAGTTCTAAGTCTTTTATTGACATTTGGAATAATGTATGTATTTGTTAAAATTATTAAATATCCATTCTTTGGATTACTTGTTATTATTCTACTATCATTTTTGTATCCTACTCTATTATTTTCATTAATTTTCTTTTTATCCTTGTATGTTATTTTATCATCATTTTTTAGGATTGTTTTATAAAGTTTTCTATTTTGATTTATTTTTGTTTATATTGTTATTTTTTTATAATTATGTTTTTAAATTACTATGTTTATTAGTAATTTAAAAAGCCATTTTTAAAATATAAATATATAATATTCATAAAAATTTATAAAGAAATAAATATTCTTTCAAATCAATTTATAAAGAAATAATCAAATGTTCAGTTAGTAAATATGAATACGTACAAAACAAAATAGAATGTACATTACTCGCATAAACTATTGTATATTTAATTGGACACACCAAATATGGGGTAATATTTTTAGAAGTTATCCTCACGTTAGAAGTATTATGAAAAACCTCATAGTGTTACGCTAATATACTTCTGAAGATGTAAGATATTAAATTTAAAAACATAATATTTTCGTAAACATATTGATCTATATTTAGTCGTTATCGTATATAACTCTCATAAATGTAATCTGTTAATAAACGTATTGATATTGTATAAGTGATTATGTAATTCTCCTCTAAATTCCGAAAATGTAAGATTTTTTTGAATAAGACTCTATAACTGGTAATTCTTGTATAATATGACTCCTACTAATATATTACATTTATTTTTTGAAAGTCTTCATCTTTAGGATAATAAGTAACCAAAAAGGTACTGGAATTTATGTATTATATTACTCCTTCCTAAATTCCAAAAATGTAAGAGTTGTTAATAATATGATTATGTTTTTAATATATTTCAGTCTTTCCTTTATTTATTCTAATATATGGTTCTCTATAGTATGAAGTGTGATGCATTATTGTTTTTATTGCGTGTTAACTATTTTCGTGTTATACTAATTAAATTGTGTTATGTGTTTGGTTTTGATGTTTATTGTGTATGTTTTTTCTTTCTAAATTCCGAAATGTAAGGATTGAAAAATTATTCATATGACATTTGGCTCGTGTATTTGTATTGTATATACGTATATAAAATCGTATGTTGTAATTTAACCGTAAACCTTTTAAACTATATGTGAACCATATATTATGGGTGGCGGGTATGATAGGTGTCGAGGCATCGATGGGTCGTCATATACCTTTAACAAGGGGTCGTGAGGATAAGTTGGTTGTATTCAATGTTAGAAATCCTTGGGCACCGTTAGATTATGTGAAAATTTCTAGGGATGGTCTTTTGAGAATTGGGAAGAGGCGTTATATTGTAAATGTTCCAGGTGTTCTATATGTGAGTAAGGAACAAACAATAATAAATGATGGGTTGAATGCTTATTTGATCGATTTTAGAAAGAGGAAAGTTTTTGAGGTTGAGTATGTTGATAATCCAAGTGCTGAGAATTCTACTATTAGAATTAAGAGGGTTGTTCTTGATGGTGTTCCTTACTCTATAGTTAGGTCTCCTCGTGGGTATTATAAGGTTAATTTTGATTTTGTTAAGTTTGGTAATAGGCGTATTACTGTTGAATTTTGGTATTATCCGGATATAAAGCGTCCGATCTTTAATAAGCGTGTTATGTATCGTAGTGCTACTTCTGATGAGTTATTTGTACCATTTATGTATACGTTGTTAACTGTCGTTGAAAATTATAATAAGTTCCCAACGAGAACGTTTCTGTTTGATAGTGTTCCGCACATTATAAAATACGAGACGAAGGATATTTTGCAAACGATTGAGGGTGACGTTTTGACGACCAAGATTAAGAATATTTTTAGAAGGTGGGGATTGAATATCACATTAACAAAGTTGGAGCGTATATTGAATTTTGATGGGATCTGGGTTTATAGTGTTAAGTGGCGTAATAATAGGCCAGTTCGAGGTATATGGAGGAGGAACCTTAAGGATGCGTTGATATATTGGTCAAGGGACGTTGCCAATAGTTACGAGAAATATGTTAAGTTATATTCTAATGGTACCTATTGGGTTGGTGATGATTGGGTTGATAATAAGATAAAAGATATTAAGTATAATACGTTTTTGTTTGTTCTTGGGCGTAAGTTTAAGAGGCGTCCTATTCCAGTATATAAGAAGAAGAATTTGCATCCGTTTGAAGAGGATTATTGTAGGAAAATGGCAGAAATGGGTGACAAGCGTTGCTGGTGGAAACTTTATGGGAAACAATGGTTGGAAAAGAAGAGAATTGAAAAACAGAAGAGGTATTTTGCCTTCTTTAGTTGATACCATATGGAGGGCATTATTATGAGGTATAAGTTGTATGCTAAGGGTGGTAAACTTTATGTTAATGGTAAGCGGATTGGTCAAGTTATTATTCCAACGTTTGAGAGGATTGACGATGATTCATTGATTGAGATACCCAGTATGAATCCGACGGATATTATTAATAAGAATATTATCACATTTGAGGATTTCAAGAAGATTATGAATTCTAATGATAAGAGGAAGTTATTGTTTTATCCATTATATTCGAAGATATTTAATGAGAATATTTTCTTTTCTTCTCGTATAAAAGGAACGCCCATACCATTTGATTTTATTCAAGTGCAGGGGAAGGTTTTAATATATGCTGATGGTGATAATGTTAGAATTGTTGGTAATATCGATGAGGATGTTGAATACTATCTTATGACTAGGGGTATTATGATTGGTGATATATCTAGATATGGGAATTTGAGTAGGAATCAACGTGATAATGTTATTGTTGATAGTGATGAATTGTGGTTGTATGAGGTTGTTGAAAAATATTTTGGTGGAAGGTTATATGAGGATGGTAATAGTATAGTTTTGTTAATTGGTGATAATGAGAGATTGAAGGTTAGAAAAGTGGGACATATTTTTATTGGGGAGTTTGATGAATTATCTAGTGAGTTGATGGATGTTCTTGATAAGGGTCTTGTTCTTCGTGGGAAAATATATGGTGCTGAGTTCAAGAGGACTCCTATATTGGAGTTTAAAGAGGGTAAATTGTATTTAGGGGAGTATGAGGTTGTTTGTGAATATAGTATTCATAATAATATGATAAAGACTACTAAGCCTCAGCGCGTTAAGATTAAGCATAATTTCAAGGGTTATAAGGTTGTTTCTATGAATGAGAATTATTTGGAGGTTGTTTATAAGAATAATGATTTTTTCAGAGTTTTGGAGCCGATTGATATTGTTAGGATGAAGAGGTATATTCGGGTTAGGCCGACGGATAATACTCAGATGCTTTTGAAGTATATTGAGAAGAATGGGTTAGATTTCTACTTTATTAAGTGTAGTAATAAGGGAATTGTGTATTATCAGTTTGTTGGGGATACTATGTATATTGTAGGTGATGGTGTTTGTGAACTTGAGCATATATATGATAGGAACAATAATAAGATTTTTGTGAAGAATAGGAGGAGAATTTATAAGTTAAAGAAGATTGAGAATGTTATGGAAATTGATGATATTGTTATGAGTATGAGTTAGAGTGATAATTTTTTGTACTAAAAGGTTGTGATTATGTTAGAGTTCAATGCAATTGTCCATTATGTCTGTTATTATTTGTGTGTTTGGTGCGAAGAAGGATTTTTTGATTGCTTTTAGGTTTTCTTCTGGTATAAAGATTACGGGGTTTGATATTGCTTCTACGGATATCATGTTTATTTTGTTTGATTCTTCGTTTAGTTTGTAAATATACATTATCTCTATAGAGTTTGTGTTTTTGTCGTACATAAAGTATCCTTTTGAGTATTCTGTTTCTTTATCGTTTACGTACATAATTATCTTTGTGGGTTCTGTGTCGCAAGGGTTGTATTGTGTTGCTGTTAGTTCGGTTATTGTGTTTGTTGATGGTGTTTTTATTGGTAGTATTAGTGCTTTTTTGAGTGTTTCTTGGAATGCCTCTTCGTCTTTCATATCCCATCCGTTGTCGAATTTAATTTTTACTGGTCCGTTTTTGTTCCATACGAATACTTCTTTTAGGAAACTTCTTGTTGCGTTTCTGTGTATAAATTCTCTATATCGTAGTATTCCGCCAAAGAATTGAATGTGTAGTGGGTAGATGTATGAGTTTGGGTCTCTTATATAGAATATGTATCTGTTATCGTTTGTTACTAATAGTACCCCAGATGCTACTCTAAAGGGTTGTGTTAGTTCACCTGTTTTTTCAAAATTTTGTTTTATGGATGATAGTCTTTTCCATTGTGTTAAATTGTGTGGTGAGAATTCGTATGTGTCATTATCATAAAAGTATAGTTGTAGTATGTTATCAACTTCGTTGTAATATCCTTTTCTCGCAAACCAGTACTTCATATGTTCCACCATATATTATGATTTTGTTTTAGGTTTAAGGTATTAGATGTTTGAGAACATTTGTCCAACTATTAGTATTATTATACCATATAGTAGTAGTGATCTTCCTATTGATTTGAACATTTCTTGTTTGATGCGGTATCCTTGTGATATTCCTAATAGTTGGAATTTTACTTTTGTTGTTGCCATTGTTGTTGTTATCGTGTTTAGCATTAGTATTAGGGCGAACCAATGATATGGGATGTTCAATGGTTTTAGTCCCATTCCTATTCCATTAACGTCGGTTGTTCCAAACCCACCAACCATTCCCATTGCTGATGATATATTGTGTATTTGTGTTTCTATCATCATAAACATTACTACGGCGATTGCGTTTACGACTGGTATTAGGAGGTTGTTTATTGTGTTTATTGTGTTTACTGTGGCTGACATTGTTCTTTTTATGTTAATTATGAATTTTGTGATTGAGTATGCGAGTTCTTCCATATTTCTAATTATTGGTAGTGCTTCTTTGTCCATTAATTTTGCTATATTTATTGTTGCATAGAATAAACCTAATAGTGTTGAGTTTGGGTATTTTTTGAGTGTTGCGTAGTAAACAACGTCTGTTATATCTTTTAGTTTTTTGGATTTTCCTGGTCTGAATACTTTAATGTATAGTTTTCTGATTTCTTTTGCAACCGAGTTTGTGGATGCGACTGGTGATTGCATTACGTTTTGTATGACTGTTGTTATGTTTGCGTGTTCTAATTGGTCAGCGACCATTGATAGGAATCCTGGGACATCTAATTCCATTTGTTCTTTTTTGATTTCTTTTAGAATTTTTGCTTTATTTTTTTGAGAGAATATTATTCCGATAATCATAATAATTATTCCCGTTATGATTGATATATAAGCGACTGTGAATATTGAAAATTCCATTCTAAATACCCATTATTATAAAAGGTTTGTCATAATTTAAGATTGAAAAGTTGAAGAAAAGAAGAAGATTATCATTCGATTGTAAAAGTTAAATATAGTTTGTCGCCAAAACTATCTTCGCTCCCTTCAAATTTTAGTTTGTAATTACCTTTTTTAACTTTTTCTTTGAGTTTTACTGCTTTTTGGTAGTCATAATACACTATACCCATTAATGCGAATGCTAGAAGAATTGCAATTATTCCTATTGTTGTGGTACTATATGCTATTGTTAATATTGCGGATATCAATAATAGTATGAATGCTATTATCATCATTATTTTGTTTGTTTTAATTTTTTCATCTATTGTTGCGAGGATTATATCTTCATTAATTTTTATTGTGAATGTCTTCATTATATTCACCAAAAAATATAATTAATTTGAATATTTAAAGTGAATATCACCCGATGATTATATGGGTTAGTGAGAAGTTACCTACAAATTCGTTTCGAACTTTTAATATTCTAATAAAACTGTTTTGTGTTGAGTATATTTGTCCAACGGCGAGATTATCAATTTTAATGTTATAAATTTTAACGTCGTTTGTGTAGTCTCCGTGAGATGATGATATTTGTACAAAGTATTTACCGTCTGGAGTTTCACCTTGATATATCGTTAGTGGTAGTTGGTTCGGGTTTGTTATAATATATTCTGATCCATCGGGTACGAACGGAATATATAGTAGTGTATTTCTGAATTTTGATAATAGTATATCAACTTCTCTTTGATTATACATTGTGTTGTTCATATTGTTTATGAAACCAATTACTATTACGGTTATTGATATTAACACTAATGATAAGAACATATATTCTGTTGTTATAACTGCCACTTGACACTCCCATAGTTTTTTATTGGATAAAAGTTTTAAAAGTAGAATATTGTATTATTATTTTGGGTTGGTAAAAATGATTGTTGTACCTCAAAGAGGGGCAAGGTTGTTGAAGTTTAGTAATAGAGATGAATTTGAAAGGGTGTTGCGGTTTGTTATGTACTTACAGAAAGTTGGTTGTCCGTACGCTGGCGATTTGATTGAGGTTAATGAGGAAAAAATGCAAATTAAGTTGTCTAAGGAGGGTAAGAGGTACTTGCGTGACGATGAAATTTTTCTTGCTCAAGTCAAGTTAAGCGTGTATGGTGTTTATATAAAAAATCCTAATAGGAAGGATTTTGAATTTGATGGTGATGATATTCTTATTCGAGCGTTTGATAAGTTAAGGTTGATTAGAACGTCAAAAGTTGCATCTTTAGCAATGGAAATAATTTGGAAAAAAGAATAATCATATTTAACCACCAAAGACTGGGTTAACTTTTATATCTTGGATAACTATCATTCCTCTACTGTTCATATCGTCATTTGCATAAAGTTTCTTTATGTTGATTGGGAATGATAGGTAATCTTTTGAAGTTAATTGGTAGAATTTATAGTATGAGCAGTCTCTTTGATCTAAAAATTGGTTATAGGTGTTTTCAGTTTTTATATTAATGTAGTTACAAACTGTTTCTTTTCCATCAAACGTTCCGTACGTGTAACCATCAGTTGAAAATGTGTATGACCTTATTTTCTTTGATAATTGTAATTTTGTTATCGCTGTGATAAATATTCTATTTTCTGGGGTGATTTCAACATCTGTGATATAACTATAACCGAGTTTTGATGAGCGTTCAAATATTGCTATTGCTCCGTGGTTGTAGAAATCTGATGGGTCTGAGGAGTACGGGATTTTGCCGTTTGTTTTATTCACTTTAATGATCATATAAACACTTCTCATTGTGTCAAGTAGTGGTTGGTTTGTATTTGGTGCGAATTTGTTAGATAGTAGAACGTTATCCATTCTGAGTTTTATTTCTATAAGTTCTCCTAAGTCTTTAACTTGAATTAGTTCTATATTTGTGAATTGTCCTACTGGGGTAAGAGCACGGAAGTTGTATCCATAACTATCTGGCCAGTTGAGAACACCTTTTGGTAATTGACCATTGAAACTTATTAAGTCTGGTAAAATGTAGCGTTTCATCCACACGATGTTTCCATCATCACGACTAAATTTTATTATGTCGAATCCTATAAATGGTCTAATACCATCTTTTACTATAATATAAATGTAATTGTCATCTATAATGGGTCCTGGATTAACATCTAAATATGTTTTATCTAAGTGTGGTACACCTGTAATTCCTGAACTATTTGTATGTAGGCCTGAGATAAATGATGCATTTTGTATTAGGTAATCGTTGTTGATGCTTCCAAAGAAGTAACTTTTTCTTACTAGACCAGTTTGTGGGTCTACTATTATTACTTGATAGTCGTATCCGCCGTTTGTTACTTTATTTTGACTGTTGAAAATGAAGTACATTCCGTTCTTTAATTTAGCAACATATGGGTAGTTTATTGTCACTAGTGTATAGTCGCTTAGATCAATATTAAAACTACGGCCATATGTTTGTATAAGTGTTCCGTTTATATTAAATGTCCAGACATCGCCATGTTGTGTTTCTGGTCTATCAACTATTGTTTTTAGTGCGCTATCAATGACTTCACCTGATTCTTTATTTATTATCATAACGTGATCTAATCCCGTTGAATCTTCGAATAATAATATAATTCTATTGTTATCTTCATCTAATTTACCGATTAATCTCATTGGCCATGGTTTTACATTTGTTTGGGATAAGTCGTATTCTTTGCTCCATACTAGGTTGCCGAAGTAGTCGTATTTTAGTCCGTATATTTTGTCGTAGCCGGTTAGGAATATGTATACGTAGTTATTGTCCCATAGAGTTATGGACGTTCTGCCGAATATTCTTGTATATGTAATTGGTATTCCTAGAAAACTAAGTGAATATGATGGTGGTTCTATTGGTGTTGCTGTTGCCATTGTTTTTATTGTTTTTAGTGATACATCTTTTGTTATTATACTATTTGAATGTTGTGTGTTAGATTTTATTGGGGGTTGTTTAATTATTTGAGGGTTATTGTTGTTTCCTATCCACATAGAAACTATTATAAGAAATAGTATTAGTGAAATGCTTAGTGTTAATTTAATATTTTTTCGTCTCATCTCTTCCACCAATGAAAATTAAGTTTTAATTATCTTAAAAATGCGTGTTATATATGATTTAATATAACTTAATGTGTGTGTCTGTTTCGAAAACCTTTTAAGTGTGGAGTTACTAATATAGTGTTGGGTGGGAATGGTGATAGTGTTGCCAAATAATAATTATGATGACTTTATGTATATGTTATTGCTAATGTATGGCGTTAATGAACCAAAAATACTTAGAGAGGATTTAGTTGTTTCAACGGATTTAGAATTGGAGTTAAAGCAGACATTTAGTGTTGGAAAGGCGTCATATAAGTTAGTCCTTGAGAGTGGTAAAACTGTTAATGTTTGTGAGTTTAATACTATTTTAGGGTTGGTTGATGATAAGGTAAAGTTCTTAACTATTGATGATGTCCAGAAAATGATTGATAAGAATGGATTTGTTTTAACTCCGTTGGGAGAGAAAATAGTTGGTGTTGAAGTTAATAATGAAAGTTCGTGTAATTTATTATTATATAGTGTTAGGAAAAATAATGATAAACTTAGAGAGTATCTTCTAATGGGAGTTACCAATAATATTATAATAAAGGGTATGAACTTTTCTACTGTTGTGTCCCACTTAATAGGTGAAGTTATTAGTGAGAATATGACTAATATTTTACCTGGTGTCCTTGAACTTGAGTTTGAAAAAGTTTATGAATTTATATTTTTCCAGACTAAAAAGAGGTATTATGGGTACTTGAGTAATATGAAGTTCGATGTTAAGGGATTGGAGATCGTTAGACGTGATTGGAATAAAGCGGCAAAAGATGTTCAAAAGAAGATTATGGATATTATAGCACAGTATGAGAGCGATAAAGCGATAAATCTTTCTGAGAAGTTGATTAGAGATGTTATTAAGAAGTATCGCCAACGTGAATTCAAGATTAGTGAAGTTGTTATAACAAAGAGGGCAAAAGCACTATCTGAATACAAGGATCCGGATAGGGTTGCACAGGCACAAGTTGTAAAATTATTAGAAGAGTATGGTATTCCAACACCATCTGGTACTATAGTTACGTATGTGGTGTTATCTATTCCTTCTAGGGTGTTTCTTAAAATGCAAAAGTTGGGTAAGGTTGTTACTAGTAGTATTGATAAGAAAGAATTAAGAATAAAGGATAGGGTTGTACCGATTGAGTTAGTGAACGATATTGAATTGTTGAGGCAATATATTGATGTTGATTATGTTTTGGATAAACAAATTCTTCCAGCATCAATTAGAATATTAGAGGTTCTTGGTGTTAATCCGAAAATATTTAAAGATTATGGTAACACGAGAATTACTGATTTTATTTCAGTTAAACGTACGAAGAAGTCTGATGAAAATATTAAGAAAAAGAATAAATTGTTAAGAAAAGTTGACCTTAAATAATGTTCAAAAGTTTGATAGTAAGTTCTTACTTATTTCTTCAATTGCTTTTATATTTGTTGGTGAATTTGAGATTGATAATGAAAGTTTTATGTCTCCAAATTCATAATACGCTGAGAATTCTGGATAATATAGCATATTGTAGTATATGTGTTTAAAGTTATCTAAGTTGATGAATTTAGAAAATGCATCGGTGTTTGGTTTTCTTTTTGAGATTATCTCAGGACTAATGTAATTATATTCTTTATTGTTTATATATAATTTATTGCCTTCTATTTGGCCTTCTAATAGTTCGTTACTTAGTGCGTTGTATGTGTATAATTTTTGTGTTTTCGTGTCTAATATTATTGTAAATAGTTTATAGTTTTGTATCGTTGGATTCTCCAATTGTAGTAATTTCTTTGCTTTATTTATAAATTCTGGGCGTGAGCGAAGTGCGGGAATTATGAAATCCAATATGTTTGTACGCTCAAAAATAGAACTTAGAATTTTTAATTCATCGTAAAAGGTAACATATATGAGTGGCGTGTTTACTGAAAAGTCATATATAATTCCGTAATTATATTTGGATAATTGTTTGATTTTATTGTACAATGGTGTTCCGAATTTATTATAACTTGTTATATATCTTGATGGAATTAAAAGTTCCCATAACGGGTTATATAGTAGTGATACATTATTAATAATTGGTTCAAAAATAGTTGGTATGTTTTCGATTCTAAATCCACGTCTATTGAAGTAGTTTACTATTTTATCTGGAACTTTACCGTACACGTTTATAGTTTTTGTGTCGAAAGAACCCGTTATTTTGAAATTGTAACCTTCGAGATAGAAATCATTATATATTACTCCATATTGGATGTAATCTGATGAAATTAATCCTTTTATCTTGTTAGATAAATCCGTTCTGCCAGAAATTGTTGAATACAAACTAACGTATGAGTATAATTTCTTGGAGAATAATTTTAGTATATAGTTCCCGTGTAAAATCATTTACTTCCCTGAACAAATGTATTCATTTGGTGATTTAAATGTATTAATCTTTCAATTTTAAGAGTATCATAATATGTAATTTGTGGGGAATAGTATGAGAAGTGTATTGATTATATTATCGATATTAACACTATGCATATTTTTTGCCAGCAATGTTAGTGCATATCGTGATAATATTATAAACGGTACTGTCTTTGTAATTGATAATGGAAATAACATAGTATTTGATGATTCTGTTACTATATTTTTGGGCGAAAATGAAACGTTCCTATCGAATATCGATTTATTCAATAATTACAATTTGTACCACTTATATATTTCTCAAACGCCTCTTCCGACAGACTATTACACCATACTTATGAATACAATTGCTCCGAACCCATACTATCATAAGGACGTAATTAATGCTTTGAATTCGATGCTATCTGGTAATGCTTCAACGTATTACTTATATACGGTGTCGTTTGATTATTCTCGTGTTATTGGTATTAGTATAAGTGTTAATAATACTATGCCTAATATTAATCAAGTTCGTCTAAGAGCAATAAAAACAAGTTATGATAAAGTTAATGAGTTAGGTATAGTTGTTAGGTGGTTACACGTTAAGAAAGTGACGGCGTCGTTTGGTTATAGTACATACGAAAAGAATTACATTATTTCTTCACTTGTTACTGATGGTATTCAACTATTAAAATTTTTTGGAATAAAACTTCCTTCGATTCACGTTTATATGATTAGTGATACGGATTATTATTATTTAGATGATCAGAGTGTTTCATCTTCAACGGAGGTTTCAAGTTTTGATGAATTATTACCATATTTAGAGTCCGGACAAGTTGTGTATTTGTATTACAATATTAATCCTGAGGAGTCCATTTATGTTGAAGTTGTTCCAGTTAGAATACTTAATGAGGATATATACGATATTTTACAGAGGTATGGTGATATTTCAAATATATCCGTCTGGGGTTATGCTTTCTATGGTGATGCCACATCAGATGGTGCGAATGATTATATCGTTACTGAGTCAGATGTTGATAACGTGTTTCACGGTGGGTGGATGGATTTACTATTAGATTTAGCAACATTTGATGGTTATATGAATTTAACTGATGAACAGTTTTCTGATACTAGTGTGCTCTTATACGTAAGTAATTTTACTGTGAATCCAGGTGTTGGTTATATTATTAATTGGACGTATCAAAATGGGGTTCATTATATGGCGATCTATAAGAAGTTATCTGATGGTACGTACTTTACTTTTAAGTATGCATTAGTTTACACACCCAATTATGAGTATAAGGCGTTAAGAGTTAAAGATTATAGTGCAACAACTGAAAATGATGCGTTTTTACAGCGTGATTTAATTTTCACACCATATAGTTATGCGCCTATTTTGTACTATAATAGGGATAGTGTTGATAGGATTGAGATATACGACACAAATAGTAATTTAGTAATGGTGATAGATGGGGTAACATTGCGATCACCAGATGTTGATATAAATGTTATAGAATCTTTCCTTGAGGATAGTTTCTATGATAATGATAACTACACAAAAATGAAAATATATTATACGACATCTCCTCCATCTATGAGTGTTGTTACGAAGGAACGTCCATCATTAACTAATTCTTATTATAGTGTTAAAACAGATCTATATGAATACGATTGGACTAAAATTAATGGGTGGTTTTTTAGTTTCTATATTTTAGATGATTTCAATGATTATGGTGTTATTGATTTAAGTAGTACAATTGATACAATAACGCCTGCATTAGTCAGAATTAGTCCACTTGCTAATCCAGCAGAGTTTTTAGGTAGTATTAATTATACAACGTTTTTGGAATATAGTGACTCTTCGAGTGTTGATAATCCGTACTATGAGACTCTTTCCGTGATTAGGGGTTATACATTGTCTGCATATTTGCAAAAAATGGATAGGATATTAATGAATAATTATGATATTGGGTTCTATACTTATTATATTGTGAGGAGAGGAATATTTAGTTATGATTTAACGGAGTATTTTGGATACCCGTATATTTATATAGAAGAATTGAATGAGACTAGTACTGACTTGAGTATTACAGATAAAAATATATATGTTCCATTCTATGGAATGTCTCAATTAACACTAGAGAATCTACTAACGTATGATATAACGATTGATAATATAACTCTATACGTCAATAATGAAGAACATAACGAATTAATTATTGGTAATTATAGTGGTAGAATTCTACCAGCTAGAGGTTTTATTAATATTAATTTTGATGGTTTTGGAATGATGGCATATAGTGATCCTGAACTTACTTTAGATAGTTTCTATAGAACGCGCATTGTTGATCCTGTAACAATTCGTCTGGTCATAGATGGGTTTGATCCGTTTGGGGAACCAATACAACTAACGATTTCGTCAGAAATAATCTTGATTTATGTTGTTTGATTTTTGACATTTTGTCGAAAACTTTATAAACCCCTATGACATAACAATTAATTGAGGTGATAGGGTGAATTATAAGAGAATTAATTACTTCTTAATGGAGTTCGGTTCTATGGATTCATATCAACGTCCTTACGTATCTGAAGTCCAGAAACATAATAATAATTTAAAAGTTATAATATTCAAGAATAAGACCAGGATTGCAACGATAACGTTGAATATTCAGACATATGAAGTAACTGGGAAGTTGACTTCAAAGAATACTCAAGATTTTGAAGTAATATGGAAGAAATTGAGATATTTCTTTGATAATCACAGAATTAAGTATTCTAAGAATAAGTCTATAGAGTTTAAAGGGATAGTGAATGGATTATTGGAAATAGAAATGGACAAAAGTTTTCATAAAAAACTAATAGATGAAGGTATTCTTCTTATATAATTATTTCATCATTTTTTATAGTGAGATTTTTGAATAAGAAAAATATAAAAATTTATAAATAGTCTTTCACGAATTATATATGGTGGTAAGTATGAGTAGCCTTGAATCTGTTATAAATAATGAACTACTCGGAAAGATTAAAGTCGTTTATGAACTTTCTCATCCAATGTATCTTGATGGGACTATTATTTTACCTGGTGGAAAGGTTGCAAAGGTTCCAATAGCAGATTACTACTTTATTGAAGTTAAAAAGGGTAAATTTTTACCATTGTTCTATCTAAAGGGCGTGTCTGTAAAGGTTACGATCAATGGCCGGAATATTACAATTCCGACGGGATTGAACTCTATAGATAGTTTGAGTGTTGATGTCACAAATCATATTAGAAACCACACGAAAAATATTGATTTAGATATAAGAACTAATAGTATTAAAGATATGTACACGATTTACAAGATACTCTCGTTCATAAACGCGACATCCCTTGGATTGGAACACAAAATTATGAATACTATATACTCTGTATTCCCACAACTTGTTGGCGTGTATGACGCTAATAAAGAGAAAGTTAATGATACTTACATACATATTTTCAAAAAAGTAAAGGATAATGGGAGAAAGGAAATTATATTCGTTATGGGGGATAAAGTGGTTTATGGTGATGAATCTATATTCAACATTTATAGTAGAAATTCGAAACGGTTACTTGAGCAATTGTATGTTATGATACAATATCTAAATGCAAATATTGGTTATGTTTATTTTGATAGAACGATAGTATTGAATAGTGAGGACTTTGATGTTAAAGGAATTATACGTGATGCTGACGATGTTTACATCTTTATCAATGAGGATCGTGATGACGTATTTATACTAAGTGATGGAGTTGTTTTTAGAACGAGAATGCTACCGATAATTTCGCACTTGCTCTATGAGGCAGACTTTAGGTATTCAACACCACAAGTTGATGTGCACGAATTAACACTTCGTGGAAAATTAACTGGTGTTATAAAGAGAATATTTATTCTAACAACGGACAAACCATTATCAATGAGTTTTGTTGAACAAGTTTATGAAAATATTAACAACGTTAGTGTATCAAGAACTATTGGAAGTCGTGTTTATTATAGTGTCACCAAGAGTTATGAAATGGTTAGAGCAACAGTAACAAGTTTCTTTGCGAGACGGTTTAACCCATACAAAGAGAAATATGACGGACTTTGATCTTTTTAATTATATTCTTTGAAAAATTACACTTTTCTTTTGCGTGTAGTTATGATTATGACGCGACCAACATTTAAATTATTAGAAATAAATCTAACAATGAAAAATATTATGCATATTGTTTTGGAGGTTTAAACGAGTATAAAAATGTTTCATTAGGGAATAATAGTTGAGAACAAAAACATTAACACGGCTAAAAAATGAATTAATGTATTACCTCAATGAGCCCTTGGTTTCAATAGACGTGTCAAATAATGGTGTTATTATTTACACAACAAACAAATCCTTTTCTTTTCATTCTACCCCAATTGATGATAAAAATATAATTAAGATGATTGAATATGCTGAAAATAATATTGAGAAATACACATATTTAGACGTTTGTGGTAATAGTTTTAGGATTAAAAATATTTCTGATGATATAAAAGTTGTAATAAATTCTCGTGAAGTTGATATGACAGACTATAATGAAGTAATTTCGCAATATGTGGACTTATCCAATATGTTTTCTCCATTATTTATGGTAAACGAACAAGTTGATATTGACTACTATATTGATTTTTTAGTTGATATCTCAAAAGTAATCAATACTAATGTTGAACCTTACGTTAATATGTTGTTGTTTGGAAGTGAGAATAAACTACAAATGGCAATAGATTATAGTATTTCTGATATTTGTTTACCGTTATCAATTCGTATTAAAGTTGGACGAGACTTTATTAGGTTACAAAATAAGTACGATGTTGATTTTTATAGGAAAATATTATCAAATATCAACAATGAAAATATTAGTATTTATGATAAGTGTCAGTATAAATGGGCGACTGTTCGTGACGTTGTTAGGGTAAAAGACTCGTTGTACATTAATTATATGGGTGAACCTATAAAATTACCCAAGTACTGGCTTGTAAATTCGTATTCGTATAAAGATTTTAAAGTGAACATTAAACGTGGAATTATTTTTACAAGTGAGTCATTATATAATATCTTAATAAGTACTGGCTTATCTTTTAGAAGTTTAACAAGTTCTGATTTCATTATTGACTTAACTAAATTCAAAATACCTGGCGTTGATAAAATAATCCTAAAGGATGGAAAAATTGTAGGTGTTGTACCACTTTATAGACTTCTTTTATCTGAGAATAAGTTCTTATTCCTTAAAAGTATTGTTGACTCAATATTCATAAAAAATAATATAAAAGATTGTCAATTTGAATAACCTTGTACAACAATAGTATAGTTTCCGATTACAAATGTAACGTTTGTTATATTCATACTTTCAATGGTTTCATTTCCATATGTTTGTGTAATATTTAACATTAAGTTCAAACTTGCATTAACTATGCTTAGGGATTCGTTTATTGATTTATCAAGTTCGTCGACCATTTCAACATATGTCTTAGCGGCGTATGACATACTAAGTGGTGAGTCTTTTCTTAGAATTTCAACGTGATCATCATATATTCCATAATTTTCTAAAAGGGTTTTGTCTTTACTAACGTCGTAAACTCCTGGTTTTAAGTCTTTATATTCATCATTTGAAATATATGTTGAAATATTACTTTTATATTCGTACATCAACGTTTGCATTGAGTGTACTTGATCATCTAAACTATTCACTTTATCAATGTTAATATATTTCTCGATGATTGATGCACCCGGAATTAGAGATAGTATTGCAATATATAATAGTATTATTTTTTCCATATAATCACCATATGTATACAATTGTTCATTTAATTTAATACTATATGCATCTATGTACATACTTGTACATTAATAGACTATTATATTCATTAATTTAATGCGAAAACTTAAAAAGGAATTTGGTGTAAATAGTAGTGGTGAGACTATGCGGGAATCAACAAAAGGATTAATAACATTAATAATTGTTTTATTGTTAGTGCTAGGAATAGTCTACTATGCTCTTATATACAAGCACCAATCTCACCAAACAACAATCAATAATACCACTAACAATATTACAACAGGTAATGAAACAGGACAAACAACAGGTTTGAAATCGACTGTCGGTAAAATAATAATAATGATGAAAGAGGATGGTACGGTTGAACAAGTTGAACTTTTCTATACGAATGATCTAACGGTAGAAATTAATGTTCCTCTTGCATCTGTTTCAGTTACACAGGTTGGTAAGTATATAGATAGGGTTTTGAGGCCAACAAGGAATTTAACGAAAAATGATGTTATAAATGGGGTAATATTTAGGAAAAAAGGAACTGGAGAAGTATTTACACCAGATATTAGTGAAGAAATATTGCCATCAACGTCAAACACTATAAATATGGGAGATGTTACTATTGATCGTTATGGAAGAGACTTGAACTTAATTCTTAAGAGCATAATTGTGCCACAAACGATAAATTATGTAACTGTGAAAATATATAATGTACTAACTGGAGAGTTGATAGGTGTTAAGAGTTATCGTGTATTGAATGGAAGATTAGATGTTGGTAACGATTATGCTAGTGTAGAAGGGACATTTAGATTAGTGATAATTATTTCAGGAGAGACTAAATCAACATTTGTATTCGCAGGTAGTGTAGTAGGAGCAACAACGGATACAACAATTGATAAAAAGATTATAGTGTACTTTATGGACAATACATATAAGATTAAAGTATATTCATCGATTGTTAGAAATGGTGTTGAATACATTGTTAGTTCAGAAGATAATTTATTTAGGGGAAAAACCAATGTTGTGAACAATAATTTAATCGAACTAAGGATTGCTGATGTTCAAACACTCTATGAGGGAAAACCATTGTACATTATGTTCAAAGATGGGAACAAGTATTATAAAGTTAAAATTAAACCAAGAAATGGTATTTTCATATTTAATCCTAGTATGACTACTAATAAAATAACATTAGTTTATCCATATACATTTGCAACATATACAGGTGAAAATAAAAAATTTAATTCATCCGTAAGCCTCGTTGTGCCAATCATTATAGTTTCCAAGTACCCAGTTACAGTCACTATTTACGATAGTGAAATGAATGAATTAGATTACACTAAAACGTTTTCTACTACAATGGTCAAGGGGTACTATATTACAATTGTTAAAGTGTTAGTGCCATTTGATACTACTTATAAGAAGTTAATCATTGAAGCATCAAATAGTCAAGGAAGAATAATTAAACCTATCATCTTGAACTACAACGATGTAGCGAGTTATAACAAAATGATATCTAATATTGAGTTAATATTGTATAAACACGAACCATACAATATCTTATCATTAATTATTAATAAAAACGATGAGACATTCACAATGTTATTATCAAATATTCAAAATATTGATGTTCCAAAAATATACTTAGAGGATATATCAAATGAAACAGAAGCGAACACAACGATTGAAAATTCAACATACGACGAGGAATTCGATTATAATGTATATTTATCACAATCGGTTGTATACGTAGGAAATACATCAGTTCCTTCATATGTTGATATGAGTGGAATTCATATTGACAAAAAATTCATTGATTTATACTTAAGTGATCCGTCATCATTAACTTACATTGTACAACCAGTTCCGTTTAGGGGTTCTATATATGATTCGGTAATACCTATTGAGTATATTACTAATATGGTTATTGTCAAGAGTGGTATTTACACATATAAAGTGTACAATTTAACAACTGGAGAAGTAGTTTCAATGACTTATGACGAACTTTATAAGGAACTGGTTGATGTGTTAATTAATCGTTCTTAAATTCTTTATATTTTTTAATGATAATGGGTTAAGAATATGAAAAGGGTACCATCATATTATGTTGCTAGACGTGCGGAAGTTACGGATTCTAGTATTCGTATCAATTTTATTTATGACCCAAGATTTATTATCCCAATTAATGATAATGCAAAAATTCAGCGTCTTCGCACAATTTTCCAACAACCACCAAATTTGGATAAACCATTACTTGTAGCATCAGGTATTGCTTTATTGACAGAGGACGATAAATTTATCTTGAATATTCGTTCTGTTAATGCTGATTTCTATCCATTAAAAATACAGGATTTTGCAGGATTACTAAAGTATGGTTATACTATACGTGAAAATGCGTTACATTCTCTAATTAGAGAATTATTGATTTATACTAATGATGGTACTGTTATATTGCCTCAAATCCCGAACGTGAAGATAGGTGATTATGAATTGTATGAATTTCATAATAATTTGCGTATTATCAAAAAATTTGACAAGAGAATTACGGATAACATCATTAAGGTTGCACTAGAACCTATTAAGTTGTGTGATAGTTTTATAGAAAAGTATATTCATATTTCTGAAAATGGAATACCTATGTATTCTGATAAAGCGTATGCATTTTATGAGAGTAGTACTAACACTATAGAAATTATGTATACGTATAGAATTCCAATTGAATCATCCGAGTTAAATGTTATATCTTTGGAGCATATGGCTTCACCAGTTCTTTTTATGAATAGAATTGCATTGTTATATTCAAGTAGAGCACACTTTTCACCAAGATTATTTAATTTGTTGGTCGCACCATTAAGGAAATGCGAGTAAAGTTAAACATATATAAATCTTAATTCTTAATATATTTATGGTGAGGATATGAACAAATTAGTAATAACTATATTATTATCTTTATTAGTAGTTGGTTTTGTTGCAGGTAACACTACAGCGAACACAATGAGCATAAAAGTTTTACCAACAGGATTAAATGTTACATTTACTGGTGACGTTGCAAAAATGATAAATTCGACAGAGGATTGCCAAGTATTACAACAAGTTGTTCTTAAGGCGTATGTTGAAGAAGAATATCAAAACCTTTTAAAACCTTCAACTTGTCTGAAGACCAATGATAGTGTGGTCTTATTTTATAATTTTACACATACTGACGTGAAAAATACTGAGTTATATACAAAAATAAAAACGCCAAAAATTATGCTAAAGACAGATTTCATAATTCTTATTCCCAAAGAGGTTGCTATTGATGGAAAATTATATAAAATAGAAAATGTCTCTAACGCGAAAGTTTTTATTGGGAGAATGGTTCCGAGCGTATCATTTTATGAGGTTGCAAAAATTCTTAATGACACCGTATACATTCGCATTACTCCAACTAACATCGTTTATATTGTCTCAACAAAAGAACTTAATATAGATTATAAGGGTAATATTCAGAAGTCTCTAATAAATGAGGATAACATATCGTATTACGTATACACTACAAAATATGATGATTCAAAATATATTGGAATAAAAGAACGTGGTTTATATATAGTTAATATTCCATATAAGTGCTATGAAATAAAGGAAGAAGGAGATTATGCAAAAATTATTAAAGTTGACAATTGTCCAGAAAGTTCACAATTAGTGACCTCAAAAGTTAACGTTTTATCTGCATTATATATTGGTAATTACGTTCCAAATAATAATTCTGAACAAAGAAGTCTTTTTGGCAATAATAATCTAATTTACATAACTATTGGGATAGCAATTGTTGCGGTCGTTTTATTAATACTCTTGAAGAGAGAATGAAACATTTATCTCTCTTTTTTGTTTTGATGTTTTAGTGAAAACTATAATATAACACTATATTTTTTGAACTTCTTAGAAGAAAGTATTTAATTGTTCTTAATTTAGTGTATCCAAAAAATATATAAACCCTTTATGCTTATTAAGTATTGGGTGAGTTAGAATGAAGATTTATGAAACTAATATTTCAATAAATAAACATTTAGATAGTTTTGAGGATATTATAAAGAAATTATACAGAGATTATGAAATAGTTTTTAATGGATACGTAAAAATGTTTGTTAAAAATGACGAAAAAATACCAACAAAACTCTTAAAGAAACTTCCATTCGATATTGATATTAAAACATATGATGGTGGAGACATAGTCGACTTTGTTAAACTAATAGATTATGTTAAAAAATTAGGATTAGATATTGATATAAACTACACTACAAGAAAAGTTCACATATTGTATAGGAGTGGCGAAGAAGATAAAATACTACAGGTACTTACCTCTCCATACTATGATAGATTACTAAAACACTGGAATATAACACCATATGAAGTGCTAGGAAACAATAAAGATGATAGTTTCTACATCACGATTAATAAGTATGACTATACACACAAATTATTCAAACCAAAGTTAAATAAACCATATATACTCCTATTCAAACACTTTACAATATTTAGTAATGGAAAAAACACTTATAATATTGACATTGGTGAGGAAGCATTAGAATACGAAAACTTTCCAAGAACGGACTTTCTATATCTTTCACACGCTCATAGTGATCACTTCAAACCATTAATAATGAAGGATTTTGTCGAAGAAAAACACTACACACCATTTGTCCACACAAACCTTCCGACGATTGAATTAATGTATGCTATGAAAAAGAGTTATAAAGCAATAGACTTTGAAGATTTATTGAAGAGAGTATTTGTTAGTAATCACACAGTTTTTGACGAAGTGAAAGCGACATCGTATCTATCCGGGCACGCCTATGGAATAAACTTCTTTATCGAGAATTATACTAACGGTTACACTATTATGTATTTTAGTGATTCAAACATATATTCAAGAGCGTTCAGATCAATGTTTTTATCTCATTTGGAAAAAATGGATATTGATATTCTTGCTATGGAATTTCCACAACACAGTCAAATCAAGAAGGGAAGACCAAGATTCCCGGCGATAATTGGAACTACAATAGGTGAATACGAGGAATTACTATATATTCTTAGGAATTACGATGTAATGATTGATATAAATAGTACCATTTACACATATGACTCTATACGACAGAAGTATAAATCGTACTTGAAACGTGAAGTTTCAGAAAAGAAAGTAGAGTATGGGACAATAGATGATTTCTTGGGTAATAAAGAATATCAGTATTTTATCACGACCAAAGGAATGACAATAAAGTATTCGAATGATCCACAAATAGTGAAATCTGGAGTAAACTTATACGTGACTAATATGAAACAGCCGAATAGGTTGATTAACACATTACAAATTAAAACACATATGAGTTTGAAGGAAACATTAGAAGTTATAGATTATGCGCAACCGGAAACTCTAATATTTCATCACTTTAGTCAATATTATTCGAGTCGTATTGTTACAATAGTTCAAAAGAAGTTTCCATCAATAAAAACAATAATAACATTAAAAGAGCCAACATCAGCGGTAAAATTAAACATACAAAATAGTTGAATCTTTTAAAATATTTTATTCTAATTTTATTAGGGATGTATATGAAGAAAAAGTTTAGCATCATTGTAATACTCCTACTTTTTAGTGTATCATTTGTTAGTGGTAAGAATAGTATAGAATACATAAATGTTAATTTTGTTAAAATAGTGGATATCGATGTTCAAAATAATATTAACAATGATATAATAAAATTTTATTCTAAATATAATTATACTATAACTCCAAATTATATAAAAATAGAAATGCCACCAAGAAAGCAATCATTATTGTATTATAAATATTGTCTACATCCATTCGTTAGGATCAATTATAAACTATTGCCACAAGAGTGGAGTAATTATGAAGGTAGTTGGATGTACGTTATAGGAAATAAAGGAAAGATAAGGATAGGATACGATCCATGGGTCACACAAAAGTATGGAATTCAAATACTACCATCATTTAAATGGTATGGATCCTCCTATGATGTGACCAATGGAGAATTTGAAGTGTATATATATAAGAATAAGGTTGTTATGTATGGAAATATTAATGGTCAAATGAAAATATTGAGGGAACTAGACTATAATATTGGAGAGATTATAAAAATAGGTTTTGGTGGATTCAATAATTTATATGATACCAAGAAATATACAAGACTTTATTATGTAAACATAGAACTTGTCCCTATAGAAATTGAACTATTGTAATATTTCGTTTTATGATATACTCTAAATACTTATTATCTTGTATTATATGTTATCCAATGATTTGGAAAATTTCTGAATTATTTTGGGATTTTTATTGAAAAATCGTAAAATTTATAAAGCGGTATAATCATAGAATAAGTGGTGATACATATGAATGAGACGGTTAAGAAAATACTTGCAATTGGTGCAGGTGCCTTGATTGTTGGTGGCGCATTCGCATTTGCTGGTAATATAACAACTCTAAGTGGAACGCCTGCACCAAACGTTGACAAGATACTTAGACCTGGGGACGTTTCTATAGTTGTTCCAACAACACTTGAAGTTAACGGTACGCCACTACATATAAAGAATGATGCTTATGAAGCGAGTTTACTTGCATTGGATATATTCACGCACAACCCGAAGATGGTTGAAAAAGAAATTACTGCTACTTTCAAGGTCCCAGTTAGGTCTTTGAACATAGAAGATAGCGATCAAGAATATTACCTTACAAATGCTGACTTTTCTGAACTTGAACTACCAGACGGTATTCAGGTACTCGTGAACTTTAGTAGGATTGATTTTAACACAACATCAATGAAAACTATTTTCCACGATGGCGCAATTGTTATTCACGTTAATGGTGATAAATTCTCTCTTGTTGATGGAAACTATACTCTTTACTCATACCAGAAGGACGGTAAGGATATCTTGAGATTGTTCAAAGTTATGAATGAAACTAAGACGTTTGGATTTGGCAATACATATAGTCTTGATGGATTTGAGTTTGTAGCATACGACTACCAGGAATCTGAACAGAGAGTTCTTAGTACCATCAAGTTTGATGGTCATATATCAAACGCAATACTAAACGTTGGAGAAACGTACGTTGTGTATGTAGTCAATAATGATACTGTTATAAAAGAACTTTCAAGTGTTAATCTAAACACACTCAAGGAAACTGTTGACCACTTTGTTACTTTCACGATTAATGATGTGTTTATTGGCGTCAAGAACACTAATGTTGTTACGTTAACTACTGAAGATTACAAAATGGTAAAGGAGTATCATGATGGTGACAAGTGGATGGAACTTAACAACTGGATTATGGATATAAAGAATCCAGTTAATGGGCAAGTACCATTTGACATTATCCTCTCAGTTGATAATCCAAACACAGACGATGAGGAGGTTCTTGTTGCAAATGATCTTGAAATCCCAATGGCAGGACTTAGCATTCATACAACTGTTGAGACAGATGACGATGGAAATTATGTGTTTCACGCATACTACTTTGAGCAACTTAAGACAAAGACAGGAACTGTTACAATTCAAGTCCCGGACTTAAATGTTGATCCAGAGAGTGTCATCGTAACTGATGCTGATATTGTGAAGTTTGGTATCCCGGATGATAGGAATATCGTAATTGTTGGTGGATGGGTTAGTAACAAGGCATGGACAGTACTTGAGAATGAACTCGGTTCGACCATTATCTCACAACTCAAGTCTGAGGTTATGAATGAAGGATATATTGTTAAGTTTATACAGAATCCAGATAACCCAAGTAAGTATATTATTATCGTCGCTGGTAGGGATTATCAAGAAACTGCAAAAGCCGTGGAGGAACTTATGGAAGAACTTGAAAAGAATTGATTTAAATCTTCTCTCTTCTCTTTATATTATGGTGGATGGTAATGATTGAATTAATAGATAAGAATATTAGTGTTAAAGAAATGAGTAAATTTTTAGAGGATTTGAACTATTATAGGGAATATCTAAATAATTTAGCAAACTTAATGTATGATGATTTTGAAGATGGGATATCGGAGTTCGAAGAGGAAGCAATTGGAGTAGTCGTGTATGAGGGAATTCCGTATATAAAGTTTAGAGGGTTGTATACTGTTGATTATGTGTATTTTTCATATGATGGATATATCGTTCTAAAAAGAGAAGATGATTATATGATTATTAGGTTGAATCAACCAAAAATTGTAGATATTGTCAATACAATATTAGATTACTATGTTAAGAATGATAAAGTGAAAGTCGTTGATAGTTTATGATGAACTTAAATTCTCTAATTTTTCTTTTAAAAAATGGGTAATATTTATATTTTCGTTTGGTGTTCCATTTGATAAATTGTTGAATGTTAGTATGTATTTTATTTTTAGTATTTTGTTTGAAGAATTTTGGCTAGTATTGGGTGTGATTTTATTTGACGTTTCATTATATTTTGATGCACTAATAATTATAAGAATAAGAATTATGGATATTATTGAATACAAAAGTTTTTTTCTCATTGTGGGTTCACCCCAATAAGTTTTTCTTCGATTTTAATGTAAATTGGGAATAATATGACGGTTAAGTATTGAATGTATGGTGTGAAGTCTGTTGGAAATATGAATAAGGGTGTTATTATTATCATATACGTAGTGAATAATCGTGTAAATAAGTCTTTGTATTTATTGTGGAAGTATATAAATATAAGTTCTATCCCAAATACAACAATAAACAATTTTAATGATGCTCCGACGATGAATTCCAACGAGTAAATAAATACTGGGGTTAATGCGGATATTAATAATAGTAATTTGTTGTGTGTTTTACATCTTTTGACAATCATCATACTAATTGGCAAAATTATCAATCCTATTAATGCAAATGGCGACATCATATATAACATCGTGACAAAGAATGTGAACGTGTACATATCTCTATTTGTTAATTTTCTTTGAAGTGCTATTACAAATAGTATTGCGGATAATACTAGTATTCCAGTTAGTGTTGGAAATTCTGTTAGCAACATCTTACTCCCATATATCATAGAATTGTTATAAGATTTAAACCTTTTAGGATTATCATATTATTGGGTTGTGGAGTGTTTAGTGAAATAAGTGCTGAAGTTGTATTATTAATTGTTTTGGCAATTTTGGCAACAATATTTTTGGGTGTTAATTATTATACTGGAGGAACATTAATTGCTAGTGTAAAGGATATAGCAATAAAATCAGTAAAATCTATTTTTAAAGAGAATAATTTGGAGACTCAAAATGTGGCAACAAAAACTGTTAATATACGCGAGAAACTATATACTAATCGAGAAACCGAAATAACGTTTGGTACGTATAAAATAATAATTAGCAAGCCGTATAGTACTGTAACCATAAACGGGGAGACTAGAACTATATCTCGTGAGGAATTTAATGTTACTGTAACGGTGTCCAATGGTGTTGATTCAAAAGATATAAATATTAACTTACTCGTTGAGAATATTGTTTTTATAGTTGAAGATGGGACGAGTTTTAATCTCACTAAAACTATTCCCAAGAGTGACTCAAACTATTATATATTGAAGTTTGATGTGTGCGATGATTGCATAACAATAAGATCTTCAAAGTATGTTGCTACAGAGAACCCATATGGTGAAGTGGTACTTCATTAAACTAGTGTTTAAAATATTTTTGTTTGTTTTTATTTTGGTGAAAGGAAATGTCGAACGTTACAATCGTTAAAGAATATGATACTAATTATATTCAAATAAATAATAGATTGCTAACAGTTGAGACTGTAGGTGAAATCTTTAAAAATTTAATTTCACCGGTTGAGTTGTACGTTATAACAAGAGAGGTCTGTTCCGAGTATCAAGTTGAAGATTGTGATACTTTTAATATTGGCGTTAAGGGAGATGATAGAACTGTAATGTTTGTTATGGAAGATATTCTATCAATCTTGTTTGATTTATATCGTGACAGAATTGAAAAATCAATGATTTTTGACACGAATAGGGACAACAATTGGTTCATTCAAATGATTGGTGATGTTTACGAGGAAGATGATAAAATAGTTGGGTCAACTTCCTTTTATCTAATTGGTGTTTCAAATGGTGCTTCGTATGGTATTAATAGTTTATCTTTAGCGGATATACTAAGTAGAAAGTTTGGACGTTATGTAATACAACCCGATAAAATAGAACAAATGTTTACAGATTATGTTGAACGGTACACATCAATTATAAGTGGTAATATTGAATATGATCCGTCTGAGTTAATTGTATCAATACGATATGACAATGTTAATAATGTGAATAGTGGTACAATAGAACACGATTTCGATACGATCTTTAAAATGTATAAAGAATTCATTGGAAATATTATAAGAAAGGTCTTTTATTGATAATTTTAATTTTTTCTAATAAGTTTAAAGTTTCTCTTATTCATATATGATTGGGAAGATGAATGATAAATTCTGAAATAGCGATAAGATATGTATTAGCAATTGTTGCACTATTAATACTTCTTAGTGTTGGGTACTATGCAATGGAACACTCAAGGAAGACTATACTAGGTACTGAACATATACAGGAAAAGGAACAAAAGAATGTTGATATCGGGTTGAAATATAATATTTTACCTAATATAAAACCAATGGGTAGTATTGTTATTGGTGGTAGTGGATATGGTGAAACCTTAATTGAAGTTTATAGTAAATTACCTATATACGTAATGTTCCTATCTCCCAATTCATCAGGAACTTCATTTGCGTTAATGGGTGATACAAATGAAGAGATACTTTACACATCGAGAATAGAATTACCCGTTTTAATGAAACAATATGTTAGAGTTAGGTATATTCCATTATTTGGTAGTTATAAACTACCAAATAGCATTAATATTACAACTTATATTCGTGAGAAACAGAATGAAGATTGGAAATTTTATAGGAATATATCTATACCAATAGTTTATAATATATACGAGTTAATTAACATAGAGAATTTTAATAAGAGAATTTTTGAGCCAATAACGTTTGATGAACCAATTACGGACGAAGATCGCAATAAATTATTGAATAATGTTTATAATAATGTTCTTTCATTTTCTGAAGAGAAAAGATATATTTATGGTATATATGCGAATAGTCTTGTTGATTCGAATGGAGTATATACCTTCAATATAACATTTAGAACAAAATACAATGTTGAACCAATTATGATTTTACCAGAACTATCATACTTTAATTCAACAACAGATTCTAATGGGTACACTATTTATTATAAAGTTATAAACTGGACAATAGGTTCGACACTCTATATAGTATTTAGGTCGGATACTTTTGCTAATTATCAGGGGGAGTTTAGTATTGAGTGGGTTAATATCTATAAAGAGAATGGAATACAAAAAGTTCAAAAATTAAGCGAAATAAAATATAGTGTGTTAATCAAATCAAACTTTGGACTTATTAAAAATAATATTAGAGACATAAATTATAATTTCCTCTTATTTGGATATCCGTCTGAATTTAATAGTGAAAATGTTATTAACTGGGATCCTGATAAAAAATATAATATCTTCGTAAAATATTTATCATTACATCCTGTCTATAATGAGAAAGTAACCAATAACCCATTTTTAGCGTCTGAAGTTGTACTAAAATCTGTAACAATCAAAAATATGATTTTAGGAGAAAAAACAGATAATAATATGATTTTAATGACGAGTTCTTCTTCGTCAAAAATTATGTCACCAACACTATTGTATAATATATACTATATTCAACCATTTTCGAAAATAGTCACAATAACAATTCTGGGGAAAACATTTTCAGGTAAGTTATATTACTATTACAAGGACGAAAATGACTATTATTTACCTAAAAGGCATTTAGTAACAATTTACAAAGATGATAACAATAAAATGAATTATGATTGCAACATACAAACGTATTACGATCCGTTATATGTAGTGATTCCATATGATAACGTTTCAGAGTCTTCGGGTTCACCACTATCCGAAGTTAGCAACGTTAGGTTGTCCTACACTCTAGAAGGTGGATTTCCGGTATTACAAATGAAAGTTGATTATTATATTAGAGTAAAAGATAGTTTTAGACCACTAGCGATCTCATATACAACACCTTCTTACACTTCAATTATGGGACAAAAGTTAATATATATTAAGTTGGCAGGTGATGATGTTAGTGAGGACAGTATACGTGGGAACATTGGAGAACAAATACGGAAGTTGGATGGTAGCGATGCTAGTGATTATAATTGTAATTATGAAGACTTAATTCATTATAAAGGGGATAATATTGATTTGAAATGTTCTAAAGTGTCATATGCATTAACAAATAAGGGAAATGAAGATAATATTCAGAACGCATTATCGAGCGTGTCATCATATGATACTGGTTATAGTTTACCTAAGAAATGGGTAGACGGAAAATATCCTGATAGTAATCTTAAGAGAGTAACAATTGCTGGACACCTTATCGGGTTAACAGCGTACTGGGTGAGAGACGATATACCTAAATCGTCAAGAGAATCCGATTATATGGTATTTCTAAAAAGTGAAATTAGTAACATAGATGATGTTATAGATAAATTATTAACAGATGAGAAAACAATTAAAAAATTAAATGAAGATAGTTCAAAGTATGGAAATATTAGGAATTATATTGCGACTCTTACAGAACCACCTTATTTCTCATTAAGTAAAATATATTATAGTAATAGTGATGACCTTATTGACACTTGTGGAGGTCACGTACATAGTAGTTGTTACTTTGATATGAATAAAATCGCTTCAACCTATAATAACGTGATAATTAAAGAGTATCCATTCATAATAGTGCCATCAACACTAGTTAGTTTTAAGAATTATGCTTATCACTATCCAAAATCTTACACTTTAGCATTGGGTGCTAGTAATTATTTTGAAAATGATATTAGTGTCAATAGGTTTATTCAGTATCCGTTATTAATTCCGACACCATCGATATGGGCAAGTAGTGATAAAATTAAGATAACTGAGTTTGGACTATCTTTAGAGTATGGTGATGATAAGACTTCATTGTGGAAGTACCTTGACAAATCCATAATATTCAATATGGTTAATGATGAGATCCAGAGAGAGGATGATGGTGTAATTGTTGGATTTATTCCGGAGTTTGACGTTGACAAGTCTGCTGTCGCTATTAAGTATGATATGCAGTTGTATAAGCAACTTATACTTGGGACGAATATCTATGAATATAGTGAGTCATCGTCATATAACCGTGTTACTTTTAAATCTACTGCCTCAACTGGTACCAGTGTTACTTTTGTAGGATTAGAGGAGAATCGTGAAGAGGATACAGGTAATACAGTATATCGCGTTAGTTTTATGGTTGAGATATCTATGTTTGGGACATATGAGAAAAAATATACTAAGTACGGATTTATGGGTGTCCCGACATTTTACACACTATTAAATGGGATGATCGCTGGGCATATTTATACGGGGAGTGCTAGTGATATTTATCCACCATTCTGGGTTGGGTTTGTGTACGATGAGGCCGATGCTTATAGTAGTGGAAATATTGGACATAATCCAATAGGTGAGGGCCTCAAATATTATCAAACGTACTCATTAATGTTCTCATATAGTTTGTTGATGTATGATGATAGTGATGATGATTTGTATGATTTTGTCGTGATTAGTCCTATTAAAGTGTTCGTTCCAAATCGTTTAATAGCGGGGACGACTAACAAGATTATTCATATGAATGTGATAGAAGATTATAAAATAAATAGTATCACTAGAGCATCACTTGGAGTTATTTATGATAGTTTAGTTTACACCGGTCCTATAGTTGGAGCATATACTGGGGGTCTTACATCGCCGGATAGTTATCACGTTAAGTCATCATACAATGACCTTATCAAATATAATATGCGTATTTACCCAAGGTTTTCTAACCGTAATAGTTACGTAATAAATGGTACCTTTACACCATATAGTGATGGTTCACCTGATTATGATGGAGATGGTTCGGTATTCATATCTATATCAAGAACACTTACGCTCCTAAAGAATGGTAAATATGTTATTCCTGAACCTGGTGTTATTGATAAAACAAGAATCCGTGTTGAGATGAAACTTAAATATGTGAACAAAAGTGTTATTGGAATTGATTTTATACCGCAAATAGCAAAGCAATTAGTTGAAAAATACGGGGATAAAATGAGTGACGAGACAAAAACTGCTATATTGTGGTATCCTTACTTATTTAACCCAATATTCCCTGAGTATGATAATAATCAATACACAGCAGATAGGGTTGTAAAGCAATATGCAGAATGTTCAGAACCTAGTAATGATATTAAGATTCTCACTTACTATATTGGGACTAAGAAAACATCATTATTCGGTGGTCATAAAGAGAAATGGTTGTTGGCGATTCATGAAATGTATATGTATGGAACAAAGGACAATATTATCTACCATGAACCGTATATTAATTTAGTTGAACTAGTTGATAGTGACGTTAGTTTGGAACCGTTTGCTAGGACAACGTATGCGTTACTATCTGGAAAGTTGTACAATAGTAATCCTGTTTCAACGTGTAGTTTCAATGTTGTTGACGATAAAGGGAATCCTGTTTTTATTGAAAAACCAGATTATGGATTGTTGTTACTTGATGCTTATGCAAGGCATAAAATTGTTGATTATTTCACGTATCCGGCGATAATTGGTGTATCGTATGTGGAGATCGGAGATGATAAGCAACTTGTTAACGGTATAATGACTTTCTTCCCGTTCTGGTTAACAACAGGTGGGTTGATAGGGTTTGATTGGTCAGATAAACAAGTTGAGTATTCACCAGGGGATGAACGGTTGATTGGATCTGATATAAATGGTCATTGGGAATACAAGAATGTAGTGATTGATGCGGTAATATATGATAGTATGTTTAAGTTGTTTAATATGATGCAGTTTAAGAGTAACGAAAAAGCAAGTAATATAGGTTACTATGGTGCTGAACTATCCACTAAATTATATAGAGTTGATATTGTGTCTCCAAACAATTTTGAACAGAGTGTTAAGCGTAGTACGTGGAATAAGATAAAGGACGCAATTTCAACTGTTAGATCAGATAATAGCGTGAAACCTATAACGTTTTATGAAACTTACACAATGTTCTTCTTGGGGTTAAATCACTATTATCCAAATCAATTTAGTATTGAGTATGTTCATTATGATCTAAAGGAGATAAAATATGTTGGATGAATATTTATAAGTTTTGTTTTTTCTTTATATTTTTGGTGTTGAAGTGTGTTGGTGTCTATTGCGTCGAGGCCATTAATGAATATTGATTTAAAAGAGAGTAAAGTATCAAATTTAGATATTGGTTTATTGTCCTCATTAGAGGGTATTGTAACAATTATGTTTCCAATGGTTGCTGATGTAAATGATTATCCTCATAAAAAAGTGGATGATATTGATAATAAGGATAATCCAACTTATATTTACGAGAATAATTTTGTGTCAACAAATTTTGATTTTATTTTATATAATGATAAGGATTTTCTTGAGAAGAGTAGAGTTATTTCGATGATGTTATCAAAACAGATATTTAATTTTGAGCATATTGAAAATATTGTTAGTGTTACGAATTTAATTCCGTATGTTAAACCTAAGATAAATTTTGAGAAGAACGTTCATTTGTATTCACAATCGGGAGAAAAATATGCTATAATTGATAAGAGGGGAAGGATAAAATTTTTGGATGAGTATATTTTTGGTGATGCTGTATTGTTTGGTGAATTATTTAGGATATTGAGTATTGCAACGAAAGAAAAATCAGATAAAAGAGATGGGCAATTAATATTAAAATACGGTAGGAATGTTTTGTATACGTATAAGGATAAGTATTATTCAACGTTTGATGATGTAGATGTTAAGGATCTCGTATTGAGTATTTCAAGTATACTATTTAGGGGTTTTCTATTGAATAGGGTAAAAGAGTATGAAAATATTCTTCTTGGGCAGGGAGATTTACAGTTAATTATGATTATGGATTCGATTGCTTTTCAAATTTCTAATATTCTAAGATTGATTGATGAGAATTTGTATAAGATTTTCATAAGAAATAGGGTGTTAGTTGAGAAGTTAGGTTCTGATAATATTTGACTTATTGTATAGTTCCTTTAGTTTATTTTTTATATCTGGTGAAACGTATTCAGTATAATATAATTTTAATGGTTTTTCTAATTCTCTAAAACTCTTTATTTCATGTTTTATGAATAAATTGAATATTAAGCATTCTATGATGTCAACGTCAAAATTATTTGTCTCTATAAACATTTTATTGTTATTATTTTCAATTTTTATTCTTATGTTATCTTTTCCTATTAGTATTATCACGAATCCTTTGGTTGTAAATGTTGTTACTTCTATTATTGCAACATCATATTTATCGAGATTTATAACTTCTCCGTCTATTTTAATTTTATTGCCTACTCTCCTAATTTTTAATCGTCTTAATATCACATCTATACTATCTTTAATAAAATAAGATTTGATAGTAAAGTAACTAGCGAAAGTTTTTTTGAGCATTTCTTCGTCAATAACATTAATACCATAGAATTTTTTTATGTTTTCAATATCAGATATTGTTAAGTGTTCTATTATTCCCACTACAACCCCCAAAATAATATATCTTTTTGATTACTTAATATTGGTCATTCGTCGTGCAATATAATATGAAGATTTTTAAAGTTGTGAAAGATTTAATTCTATGGTGGTTGTATGGCACGAAAAAATAGGGAAGCCCCACCTATTATGAACATAATGGGATTGATGTATTTCGATGAAGAAGATAGTAAACTTTCACTAAATGGAGAGCGTTTTGCTGAAATATTATTAGTAATTTCAATAGTATTGTTCGTCGTGTCAAATGCTCTTATGTGAATTTTATTATTCCTTTAACTTTTAAGACATAAAAAAATGTATGAATATGTGGTGAATGAGATGACTAGTATTGAAGAGATTTTATCATTGGCCAGTAAGACGTACAAAGGAAAGAAACTATTATTTATATTCATAAACGACAATATAAGTCCAGATGACAATTTCTTTTTCCCAGAAAGAATATCTAATATAAGTCCTTATGCGAACTATGTTAAATCAATACCAACAAAGTATGATCCACTAATTATAAAAATGGGTCGTGTTGAACACACGTTTGAAATATACAACGACCTTCAATATGACAACGTTTTTTATTTAGTGCAAAAACATCCTTTGGACATAATTCCATTGGATGAAAAGAAAACGTTTGTAATGAGGAAACTTATTAATAATAATTTAGTTGAAACTGGGCATATAATTCAACCGGAGTATGATTACGATATACTAACATATAAGATCTTTCTTGATGTTGCTAAAGAATTATATTCTCAGATTAAGGATGAATTCGATTATTATATATTCATTAGGTTTTCATTTGATGATATAGAGGAAAGCGTTGCTGTCGGACTATATTCAACGGATATGTCATCAATTTTTATAGATACATTCCCAGATTTTGAAGTTGAAAGACCAACAACAAAACTCCATTTCTTGTACGATAATGAAGAATACGTAATGGTTTCACCTTATCTTTCATTAATATTATTTATGTTATTACCTAATTCGAAAGTGTACTACGATATCACAATTGCCGAGAAATTATTATACGATTATGTTGATGAGGAGTACGTTCAAGTTATTAAATACGAAGATTATCTAAATAAAATTATGGACAATATAATCTCAACATTCTTACCATCAGATGTACAATAAAATACAGTAAAATTTTTAATGTTTTTGTTCTTATATTATTTTGGGTGTATATTATGGAACTAAAAAGAGAAATAGAATCCTTTAAAATTGTATTTATACAAGTTTTAAAACAATTTCTAAGAAAATTAGTCATATTTTCTATTATAATAGGGTTTATGATTGGATATGTATTATATTTGGATGCTACATCACCATTTAAGAACGAAAGTACTAATATTTCCGAAGTTCAACCTATACCTTTTCATTATGATAGAAGTGAGTACCAGTTTATTATATTTTCAACGTCTGATTGCAAACCGTGTAATGAATTAGTGGGTGATCTATTAACATTTGTTAATTCAACACAAATAAAAATAGTTTTTATTGATGTTGGAATTGAACAACGAAAATACTATATGAGTGTTGTTAATATTACAAATATCTCAGCGGTTCCAACGACGATTATTGTATATAATGGTACTCCAATAGTTGTTGTAGTCGGAACATTTACAAGATTAGACCCAACTTCAAAACCAATAGGGGTTGTAGATGATATATTTTGGACGTATAGACAGTACACGAACGCTTCGAATAACAGTTTAATCGTTATAACCAGCAACATTAGTGTGGTATCTGGTGAAAATTACAAAATTATTAAAGATATAGTTGACAACATAACAAAGCGATACTAATATTTTTTCTATATTAAAGACTTTAGAATATTAGATCTAACCTCTCTTCAACAATAGATAGTGAACTTTTCAAAAGAGAAAAATGTAATATATCCTATTTTAAAATTGTTTTAAAAATGTGAAGTGATATATTCTTAAATTGATATTACAATACATACATTTGGGATTATTATGATGCAAGTTATGAAGAGAATGGAGGTAAGGGATGGAGTAGTTGATATTTATTTAAGTGACGAGACGTATTGTTTTGATAAATTTTTCTCTGATGGGTGTAAGTATAAATACTCTGATTTTGGACGAAAGATTCGAAGTAATATAATTCGTAATAATGATGAGATTATAATTGAAGGACCCTTTAGGGCGGGTGCTGGGATTTTACCAATGATAAATAATGAGTTTTTAGTGTTATCTGTAAGACACCCAAATGAGTATGTTTCTCCATATTTAATTCAGGGGTTTGGTGGTCATATCCCGTTTGGTGAGACACTATTTCAGAGTGCATCAAGAGAGTTATCAGAAGAACTTGCGTTAATTGGAATAAAGGATAATGACAAGGCAGATTTCCTATATTTTGGAAATATTGATAGTAAATTATATGGATTAGCATCGTTATCATTCAATATCGAAAACACTATTAACTTGCTTGATTTCTCGGATATTGTGGAATGTGATTGTACTATGAAATATAATCTTTATAAAAACGATAGAAAAGTTGAAACTGGACACGCGTTGATGTGTTTTAATGTTTTAGGTAATTCTTTGGAAGTTTTATTTTTGATGAATACTAATATTGACGGTTATAAATATATTGTTCCACTTCACAATGAGATTGGGGGTGAAATTGCAATGTTGTTACATAAAAATATCTTTCCATACGTTGATACTGGTTACTTCACTAAAGCATTATTAGGCATTAGAGAAGATGTAATAAATTGTATTTTGGGTAGGAAGTGTAATGGCAAAACATTAAATTTTGTATGAATGTCGAAACATTTTTAAACTATTGACGGTACTATTTTAGTGGTGACTCAAATGTATTATGTAAAAGGTTCACATCTATTTGAAAATGTTCCAAGTGTTGTTGATGATGTGAATGAACTTTTAAGTAGGCAACTAGTGATGATTGTCAACACAATAGGGAAATGGGGTGAAACTGTCAAAATTATTGCGATAAAAGTTAAGGATAAGAATCGTGAAATAGTTATGGATGTTAGAGATTTCAGAGACAAAGTTAAGCATATCAATTTTAAGGAAATAACGTTGATTGGAGAAACAGACACGTTTAGAGGTGAGGTTCTTAAATTAGAAAGAGAGTAAATTAACGAATCGTGACTTTTGTAGTTTTATTGTCAACTATTTCTATATTTATTAATTTATCTCCAATTTTAATATTACAAGTAGCATTTGTCATATTGACACCTAAAATGAAGTCCATTGTTACGTTTTTATTAATTTTTAGATAGTTTGTTCTTATTCCAGTTGAAAGGAAAACATAGTATTTACAGGTACTATTAATATCATAAATGTAAAAATCTCTATTGATTGGTCTTAGTGATATATGAATAAATGTTATATTATCTTCTATTGGATACATATTGTTGTTTTCAATAGTATATATTATTACGTTTACAGTATTTTGTTTATGTTGTATTTGAGTTTTATTCTGGTTGTATTGATTTTGTGATGTGTTATTTGTTATATTTTTATAATTTTGTGGTTGTTGATAGTTTGAACTTGTGTAAACGTATGCTATAAATATTATTGCTATGACACCAAAAACCAATAATATTTTTATTTCTTCATCCACATTAAACCCATAATTTAATATTAAAATGATATTTAAAAGTTTGAGCAAAATTTGTTTCACCATTTTAAAATCGGGAATTAATTAATAAATATTGGTGAATTTAATGAGGTTATACAAAGTTGTCATTAGTGTTTTTATGTTAATAATATTATTGTCGATATTTACTGCACCATTTGTTTATGAAGTTGCCATTGGAAATGCTAGGCCATTGAGTGCAACATTAACAGTTTGGTATTTTGTGGTAATAGTTGAACTTATTGTTCACTTACGTAATAAGATGAAGGAAATTGAAAAAGAAACAAAGATGGAGTTTCAAGAGATTAATAATTCACTAAATGACCAACTTGCTTCTTAGATTGTTTGTTTATTTTAGAATTAATTAATACGTATTTTTATTTTTCTTTCGTGAACATAACCCTTTATGTTGAGGTGGTTATATGAATTTAAGTGAAATTACTCTTTATTAATTTGGGAGATGTAACTTGATGATGTCTGAATACTGGGATTGTTTTCCACGTGAAACATTAGTTAAACTTATCAAGAAGGGAGAAATAAACTATATTAATGCTCATAACTTATACTTTTTACTTAATAAATTTAAAAAGTATACATTATCTGTTTTTCGAACTAATATCATAAATATTTATAGGAATATTGGGGATGATTTTGAAATTGCTACACGACGTGATGTCGTTATTATAAAGTTACCAATATTATATAAGTTTGATGTTCTATCTAACGTGTTATCAAGTGAATATTCTGATAATATTGAACTCATCACGACAGAAGAGTATTTTACTCTTGTTTTGCCTCGTGATGATATTATGCTAGTTGAGTTCGATAGTAGCGATAGTAGAATTAAAAAGGTTTATTTTATCTTTGGATATAAGTTTTTGCTTATTGTGTATAGTGATGGTGATATTATTGTTGTAGAATCATACCCGTTGAAATTATCATATCATATTCAGAAATATTTTGTGGATAGAATAATTGAAATGACAAGTAAGGAAGTCAAAGATATTGATGATTTTGACGTTGGTGTTATTGAGCGGTGCATTCTTGTTAAAGATTTGCAAAACATAAAGAAGAGGATTGAATATTTTGTGTTCAAGTATTTGAGGGATAAATACTCTGAACACCCAAAAAGTAAACCCCGTATTCTGTCTTTAGATATAGAGGAACGTCAATGAATTTGTGGTCTTTTGACTTTATTACAATTATAGTTTCGTCTTTATTATTAATTTTTCTTATTTTAACATAATCGGATAAGTCAAAGTCTTCTACGTATACTTTTACAGATTTAACATTGTGTGACACGAAAACAATAATACTTTTTCTATTTTCATTAATAACTGGAGCAACATCATAAGTATAAGTTTTTGTATATATTGGTGTTGCTAATCTTCTTACAAAGATATTGAATGATGGTAAATAGTAATAATACCAATTTGAACTGTTTTGTATGTTTACTTTTTCAATAGTTTGAAATGGATTATTGAATGAACTCTCAGTTATTGGGATCATATTAGATGTTGGGTTTAATAAAATAAAACCACTATATACAACATCACCCATTATGTGAATCCCGTAGTATGTAAACGTGTTTGGTTCTCCTGCACTTATTATTAGGACATCATTTCCGTTTATAGTTATAGTGTCTTGTTCCGTTAACATATTTAGTCCAATAAGAATATTATTACTATAGTCTTCACCATTTATTTTTAGGGAGTATATCTTGATTTTGGTAATGCCTCGTGATGATATAAATAATTTCTCATTGGGGATGTATAGTGTAAAAAAGTTTCCTATTTCGGTTATTCTATTGAGATTTGTCGTTATGAAATTAGGAGTTGTTGTGCTGACCATAATATACGTCCTATCAAAAAGGTTACTTTTGTTCTCAACATATAAGTAAAGAACTCCGTTAACATTTAGTTTGTTCATAATATCATCAAAAGTATATATTGGATTTGTCTCTTTTAGTAGTTTTGGAACGCTAGATGTTTCTTTGAAAATATTTTCAGTAATTACGTATAATTTATAGTCATTATTTGTTGTTATATTACGTAAGTAGTTTATGATAAATGATGAATCGTTATATTCTCTAATAATGTATGAATTTAGTTCTGGTGAATATGATTTTGTTACCATATATAATGCATAAACTTGTGATTGAATGATAGTTATTAGGAGTAATAATATGATAATTTCCCGTTTCATATTTAATCACCTCATTTCTATTGAATTGATACAATACCAATCTACATCATCACTAGTTTTATTATAGATAGGGATTTTTATATAGTATGATGGGTCAGGGACTTTTTCACATTTTTGTCCGATGACGCCACTTATTTTTGATGAGTAGAAGATTGTCTTAGTGCTAACTTCTTTACTTTGATAATAATTTGTAAATAGTTGGTAAATTATGATCGTGATTGAAACTAAAAATAACACGTACAACATCGAATAAATATATTCATCAATCATTTGTTACCCCATAAATTATATGTAATTTTGAGTTTAAAATTTGAATATTAATTTAAGAAGCGAAACCTTTTTAAGGAGAAAAATAAACTATGTAATGGTGGTTCATATGCCGGTGACAACAATAAAGGAATTAAAAGAGAAGTCTATTGAAGAACTACAAAATGAGAAAATAAATATAATAGGTCGCATAATACGACTAAAAGAGAAAACTGTAGAAGTGAATGGAAAGGAGACAAGATTGTATGATATGTTGATTAGTGATGGAACTGATGTTGTGAGATTTAGTTGGTGGAGACCAAGATTTGAACTAGAAGAGGGTGACATTATAAAAATAATATCTCCAATTCCAAAAGAGTATAAGGGTCGCATTGAACTAACAAACTCATTTAACACACGTGTTATTTATGACCCAATAGCAGATGATAGATATGAAACAATTCCAGAACTTGATGAACTTAAAAAATTCCTCAAAAGTTCAATAAATTACATACACATAGACTTGTCGGATATACACTCTTACGATGGAAAGTACGTTGAAGTATATGGAACGATACTAAAAGTCTACAAGATTATACCTAAAGAGAAGGATGGGAACAAATATGTTGTTCTTATACTTGGCATTGATGATGAAACAGGATATGCGAAAGTTGTAGCATCTTCAAGAACATTTTCAAGCATAATTGATATACCGTACGATGAAGTGAAGAAGGTGTACGACGAGAGTACTGAAGACGGAAAGGTGAACTCAGACAATGAGAGTATGAAGAAACTACTACAAGATGTTACAGCGAAAATTATCGCGAAGGAAGTGAAAATAAAAGGACGTGTAAAAATAATTCCAGACGATGAAGTCATAGGAAAAATGATACGTGAAGTGATATATGCTAATTATATCGGAGAACTTGAAGATGATATTTGGGACATTATGAAGGAAGAGGTGATTTGAAATGATGATATTTGATGTTAGACAGATTAATGAAAATAGTAAAGTGGTTACAATACTTGGCAAAGTTACAAAAGTGGATAAGATTGACTATGCTTTTTATCTTGACGACGAAAACCTAAGAATTGAAGTTGAAGTTAGTAGACTTCCAGAACCTGGACATTACGTTATAGTTCAGGGCGTTCTCTTTATGGATGAAGAGAACCCTGTAGTTAAGACGAGTGAGTTCGTCGAATATTCAAGGTTTGATGAAGAATTATTCTCAGAAATTATCAAAAAGATAAATGTTTATTATGAGAAGATTAATGATGTAGTTAGGAGTATGCATCCAGAACTTTTTGAAGGGGGTGATGTAAGTGCCTGAACGTAACATCGCAGTTAGAGTAACAACGAGAGAAATTCGGAATGCAATCGTCTATGAACCACCAACTGGTGATCCAGTCAGATTTACAAGAGAACTTATACCAATACCTAGGGTGAAAATCGTTGGACTCTTAAGAATAGATCCAGCAATTAGAAAGGGAGAAGAGAAAAATTATATGAATCTTATAATTGATGACATCTTTGGTAGCGTGAATGTCTTCGTGTTTGATAGTGCGTTACTTGAAAACATAAGTGAGAATATTAGGAAGGGCAATATTGTTCAAGTTGTTGGAAAAGTTAGATCGGGAAAAGATAGGAATATTATAATTGCTGAAGGAGTTAATATAGTTACGCCAGAAACATATGTCTATCACTTATACAAGGTTGCAAAACAATTAAAGAGGCACTACGAGTATCTAAGAATTATGAAAAGAATTGATGAACTCAAGAAGAAGGCGAGTCTTGTAAGGGCACAGGGTGGATCTGCTGGAATTGCAAAAGCAGGAAAACTCTTGACTGAAGCGTCATCACTTAAATCGGTACTTCCGCAACAATATATCACAATAATGGATGCCGTCGAACAATACATAATTGAAACGTTCTACGCTGATATTGGTCTTGAAGAGGACTTTGACGAGGAAGTTGACGAAGAAGAAACGTATGAGGAGAACATTGAACTCGAAGAATTTGAGCCTACCCCCAAGAGGAAATTGACGGGTTATACAAGAGAGAAAAGAACTACTAAAATAGAAGATAAACCCAAGAAAAAAATTGCAATTGATGAAGAAGAAATTGAGGACATATCCGAAGAGGATTTCGAAATAATAGAGGATACGGATGAAGAGGATAATGAACTCGAAGAGTTTGATGAAATTGACGAAATTTGATGCTATTCTTTAATACTTCTTCTTTTTATAATTATGGTAACTTTTAATGTTTTGATTTTTGATAGTTAGACATTTATTCTCGTTAGAAAATTTTAAATATGGTATTAAATAGAATTGTACGGTATGATACTCGACAGAAGTTATTTCAATAAAGGAGTAAGTCAGATTATCACAATGATCTTTTCAATGCTCAGAGTTATTCTATTTTATAAAGTTTATAGTTTAGACCTTGTTGGAAGATTATTATTTGTTACGTCAGTTGTTAATATTTTGGCACCATTAGTAACATTATCAGCATCAGGTTACTTTATTAGAGAAACCGTACTTGGTAATAGAAAATCAATAGAAACTCATATTAGGGCATTCGTTGCGTATTCGTATATAGTAACGATTATATTAGCAATTGCAATGTTTATATTAATGAAGTCAGTTATTGTTGTTGCTATGGTAATTAGTATGATTGTATTTTTTGTCGTATCTAACTTGATGATCACAACAAATGTGAAAGAACGATTTGAAGTTTACGTGTTTATGAGTTTAGTCGCGCACCCAGTATCTGTAATTTTAACACTAATATTACCTTCACCATTTTTTGTGTACACCTATATGTTTATATCACAGATAATAGTAGCGTTGTACTACGATAAAGATATAATTTACTATTTATTACATCCATTATTTTCTAAACAAATGATTGGAGATTTTCTTAACAATATTAAACATTTCTCAATAAGTAGTATTTCGAGTGTTATACTAAATAATGTCGATATGTTAATTCTTGGTAGAATGTTTACATATACAGACATTTCGAGATATAAATTGGGTGTTTATATACCGTCTGCTATAGATTCATTAACTTCTACATTATCTAGTGTTTTATTTGTAAGAAAGGGTGAAGATAATTATGGAAAATTTCTATTAATGGGTTTAGCATTATCCTCGGTAGTGTTTGCTATACTTATACCTAGACAAATTTTATCGATAGTATTTAACGGTATAGTTGATGATTTTGTTGTTAGTGTATCAAGAGTTTTTGGTGTTGTATCAATAATAAGAATTGTAAATATGTATGTTACAATAAGATTAATATACAATAGAAGAGAGAATATTGTGTCTATTTCTAATATTGTTGCAATGATACTTGACTTGATATTAAATGTGATTCTAGGTCTAACTATCGGGATTATAGGTATTCCGATTGCAACATTAATTAGTGAGTTTTGTAAAGTGATATTTAATACGTATAAGTTAATAACAATAGAAAAGGTTAAAAGTTTGTCCTAAGTATAATTAATGGGTGTGGGTAATGAAAGGGTTAATAGTGTATCCATATAAAGTTGAACAAGAACTAGTTTATAACGAAGAAGAAAAACTTGAGTCCGTAATCAAAGTGTTCGCAAAGAATAGAAAAGGCAATGATATTATTCTAGAGTTTTCATGGTTTAAACCATACATATACGTAGTGAAAGGTGATAAAGAACTTGACTTGAAAGTTTTGCCAAAAACAATAACAGTAAATGGTAAACAAAAAGTTATAAGAGACGCTGTGAAACGAGTTACAATAGAAAAGAAAATAGAACTCGAAAAAATGGAAGAAATTGAAGTTTATAAAGTGGAACTATATAATACAACAGTAGTTAAGTATATAAGTAACATACTACTTTTGAATGGATACGATGTTAGAGAATTCAAGATACCATTTGAACAAAGGTTCCTTTCAGATGTTGGACTTCCAATGAATAAATGGATATTTATACCTTTAAACTATATTAGGAAATCAGAACCAACAGATGGAATAATAACATATTCAATTAAAAAAGGATTTGAGTTTATAGACATTGACGAAGAGAAAATGAAGAAACTAAAACTTCCAGAGGATCCACTAACGTATATGTTCTTCGATATTGAGGTTTACAATAAGTACACAATGCAACCAGGAGAATCACCAATAGTTGCAATTGGATGGAAAATTGTAAGAAATGGTGAAACATTAGAACAAAAAACAATATATATAAACGATGATAAAAGAAAAGGTCAGGTAGTAAGAGTTGATCCAAATACTGAATACAAATTAATACGTAAATTCATTAACTCAATGAAGAAGTTCAATGTTGATGTAATAATTGGACATAACATAGTTCAATTTGATATCCCATCTTTAATGTTACGAATAAAGAAACTTGGAGGTAAATTTAACATTGGTAAGGGTAAAGAAGGTCGTGAACCATACGTTAGAGCAAAACAACGTGTTGTAAGTGGAGATGAACGAAAAATATCAATGGAATTCTCAATGTGGAACATTTGGGGAAGGATAGTTTTTGATACATTAATGGTAGCAAAACGTGATATAACAGGGTTAAAATACTATAATCTTAAGGATATACTCGAAGAGTTAGGTGTACGTGAAAAATCAGAACGTGTAATTATAGCGGGTTACGAACTATGGAAATGGTATGACAATGATTATGATTCGATAATGGAGTCCCTAAAATATAAGGATCCAGAAGAAGCGAAAGTTATAGAGGAACTACTAAAGAAATATACTCCGAGGCAACTATTAGGTCTTTATTTGAAGGATGACGTTGAGGATACAGAAAAATTGTTTGAACAACTATATCCTCTTCAAAAAGTTTTTGTTGAGATTCTTAGACGTGACTTACAGATGATTGTCTACGCCACAACATCAAAAATTATAGATGCTGGTGTTATTAACAAGGCAATAGAAGAAAATAAGGTTTTACCAGTTTTATACAATTATGAGGTTCCAGATGATATAACTCAAATTGAGGAAATCGAAGTTGAAGAAGTCAAGGAAATGAGTGAAGATGAACAAGACGATGATGAACAAGAGGAGGAAAAAGAAGAGAAGAAGAAAAAAGGTTATAGTGGTGCATTTGTACAATTCCCGTTCGTGGGTGAACACGAGTCAGTAGCAGTTGATGATTTCAAATCATTGTATCCAACGTCTATTATCACGTGGAATATCTCAGTAGAAACATACGTTGGTGAAATTACAAAAGAAGAATTTGAACAAAAATATGGAGTAAAACTCGATAATGATTTCAAAATATTTTCTATTGTTAGGTACTTTTTAAAGAAACATAACTTAAGTTATATTGCATTTTATGACATCAATAAATTAAAGGAAATAGTTCTCAAAAAGAGGGAAATTGAAAGTTCAACAAAGTCAGTACACAGAACAGACTTTAGCGAAGCATTCACAAAATTCATTATATTTAAGAGAGAACCAAAGGGATTCCTAGCGGAACTCGTTGAAGAATTTCTTGAGAAAAGATTTGAAGCAAAAAGAAAAATGAAAGAGGCAACAACTGAAGAAGAACGAAAGATCTGGGATTACAGACAGTTAGCGTACAAAAGAAATGCAAATTCAATCTATGGGTATGTTGGTTACGAGAATTCATTCCTCTTTAGGGAATATATAGCAGAGAGCGTGACATCGGCGGGAAGACTAGCATTCATAATGAGTGAAAGAGTATCAGAACTATCAGATATATTCGTAATATATGGCGATACTGATTCTGTATTCCTAAAACCGAGTTCTAGAATCATCAATAAGGCCTTAAAAGAAGTTATAGAAAAAGGGAAAATCGAAGTTATTGATGAATTAAAACACGCAATAGAAAAACTAAACAAGGCAATTGATATAGATGATTTATCTGAAGCCGAAGAAGTTCCGAAACGAGTAGAGAAAATTCTTGAGGAAATTGAAAATATTCTTTCATAATTTTAACATTATTAAAATCCTTATAATTATTTTATTTATTGGTGGGATAATGAGTGAAGAAAGTATCTTGAACTTTTATAATAGTATGGACGTTGACATTCTAATAAGAACAAAATTGAGAAAAAATAGTAACGTTCGTAATCTAGCGAGGAAAATATCTGTAAAGTTAGGAACAAGCATATTTATAGTTCACGATAATTACTTATATGTCAAACCAATAATGTTTCTAAATAAAGAATCAAACCCATTTATGGCAATACCATTGATACAGGTACTATATAAAGGATACACTTTTGAACCAGTAGTTATAGTTAAAAATAAGAATATTAGAAAAATAATCGAAGCATATAGCGACGTGTTTCCAATAATAGATGAGGATGAATTATATAAGGATAGTGACGTATTCATTGTTTATGTGAACAAATGATTATTGACCATTAATCTCAACAACGTGCTTTAGAGTCTCAACCTTTGTTATTATTTCAGTTTTCCTACCGTTACTATCAGTTCTTATTATCCTGATAAATTTTGTTGGTTTGCCATTAATTTTCTTTTCGTATGTTTCAAATTCAATAACTTGATTATCGATCCTATTGTTCTCATCAACTATTTTTTCAGTAGTCATATACGATATTCCATTCATACTCTTCATCCTCCAATTTGCAATTATTAAATAATCAAACTTTAAATATACGATATATACGATAGTAGTTATTGAATTCCATTTTAATATGTTCCATACGAAATTATTTATAAGTGTTTAAAAGTTCAAGAAAAATGAACAAAATTTAAGGTAAACTTTGATTAATATAAATGGGCGGAGAAATGAGAGTATATATTATAATGTTTATAACTATTATCATCGGTACTTTTATTCCGTACGCACACTCAAAACACACTATATATTATGTTAACAATAATGGAAAATATGTAATTGCGAATAGTTCAACAAATGTATTCGACTATTTCTCGTATGACATTGAATACTATGCAGGTTGTGAACCTCCATACTGTGTCGGAAGAATATATATGAACAATAATGATCTTGTGGTTTACTCTAAAGGTTATACAAGCGTATTTTTATATCCATCTAATAGTATTATTGACAAAGTTATTAACGGGGATTACACCATAATTTTACGTGCAAAATCTATGACTATTGATTGGTATAGCGTAGGTGACGGATATGTTAGTATAGTACTCAGTCCAATGCAAATGTATAATTATGTAGAGTATACTATTGGACGTTTCTCATCATCACCATTAACTTATGAGAACGTAATAATATCCTATAATATGAATCTTAACACGTATATGACATTCTGTTATGGAGAAGTACATAAGTTGATCTCATCATATAGGTCAACACCATTATTTAGAATCACATTCGCACACGGACAAATAACATTTCATAATATTTATGTTCAATTGTTATTCGGTAGAGTTGTTGTTAATCAATATGGAAACACAATTCCATTTGTAATTTGAAATACTTTAAATGTATTTAAGAATATTTTGTTAAATATTATATTTGGTGATTGTATGGATGTCAAATTTATTCGGGAGAAATTGGGATTACAATGTATGGAAGAAGATTCCGTATACTATTGTATATTACCACAAACATCAGTTACTGTAAATATGACAACAGAACCACCCGGAATATTTATATACGGGATAATTGTGGGGTTAGATAATGTGGATGCTATTACAAAATACATTGATGAGTTTTATGCAATATATGGCAAATATTTAACATCGAGACCATCAGTAACGATATCAACAAAACACGATGAATTAGGAATATATGATGTTGGTGTTGATATGGAATTTAAGAGTGGAAACCTACCTGGTGATTTAATTGAAAGTATAATAAAACTAGTTGAATTGTTTAGAAAGCACTCCATTTGAAAACCGAAAAATATAAAAATGATTCTTCTTATATTTATTGTGGTGAGAATGAACTTTAGATTATTTTTAGAAAAAATATTGTTTGAGGATTTCATAAAAGAAGGAAAGCAATTAACAATTTTTCACTATGAACATAGAGCGAATTGGGACTTAAAAATAGCAACAATATACAACAAAAATGAAAGAGATATTGATTATGAGAGTGAATTAACTTTTTTAAATATAACTGATGGGAGCGATATACCTGAATTCGATAAAATATTTCAATCATTTGAGAATGGAAACAAAATAGTAATTGATATGCGAACAAATAAAATATATGCAAAGAACCCCGTAAACATTAAAAGTAATAAATTTGAACAACTAAAACTTTATGACGGAGATATAGTTATAGTATTTACTAATAAATATGAGTCTTATATACCAAAAAGAATAATAACAGAGTTCGATAAAATTATTGAGAATGATCCTAAGTATAAAATGACATTTATACTCACAAAGAAGACATATAAAACAATCGTAAAACCAGAGCAAATAATAAAAGTTGCAGAAGCAATTGATAAATACAACAATAGTGGTAGTAAAATAAATTTTATTTTAGAAGTTACATTTTTCAAGGATACTGTAAAGTTAGAATTTATTGATCATATAATTATGTTACCATACGATGAACTACACAAATTAAATGATGTTCTGAAATATAGCATTTATTATAAAACAAAACAGGGGGTTGTGTATGGTCGAACGTCTATTATCAATGATAATTTGGATCATTCCAAAGAAATTATTGAACTAAGTAATGGAAGTAGTATTATTAAAGAGAAATTCAAGCAATATATTGAGGATTTTGATTATATAGATGCTTCACCATACATAATAATAACTCTATATAAATCCAGGTATCAAACACTAATAATAGAGGAATATAATACAAAAGAAAAAGTAAAAATACCATTAAGAAGTGAGTATAACATAAATACTGATGATTTGTCCGAGTTATTAGCGCAATTGGTTGATTTGTTGTACAATGTTAATAATGGTGAAATTTATGTTGCATATACTAGCAAAATAACGCCAGAAAAAATGATTTCTATACTCCCGACAATAAATAGTGGAGAGTTAACAAGAATTAATAAAGATAATTTATTTTCGCTTAAGTTTTATAAGGTTATTAAATTGTTGTACTATCTGTTTATGTGTTATGCATCTACATCTCAAAAAAGTAATATAAGAAAAATTTAAAAAGTGAGATGTATAATTATTATGTGTGCCGGGGTAGCCTAGCCTGGGAAGGCGCCGGCCTGCTAAGCCGGTGGGCATCGCCCTCCGGGGTTCAAATCCCCGCCCCGGCGCCAGAATTTTTCTATTAGAAATCTCTTCTATTGATGTTTTTGAATGTATATCATAGTGAACCGAAAACTTTATATACTTTATATACGTATATACAATTGGGGTGATTGAGATGAGAGTGAGTGAAGTGTTAAAACAAATTGAGATATCGTCAACCGTTAAGGCATCATCAGTTTTTGTTATTAAGAGTAATGACCCAAACAAAATTTATGACTTGTATGCGTCATTGGTTGCATTACCAGATAGAAAAACATATATCTTTAGGGATGCATTATACAGGATCCAGAAAACCGCAGATGGACAAATAGAATCGATGGAGAAAGTAACAGCGGGAAACTCGTTAATGAGTTCAGATATTCGTGACCTTCCAACTGCATTTAGTTATATGAACGAAGTATTCGTTAAGGATGAAAATATAGACTTGATTGTAATGGTCACGGATGATTATAGTAATGGTCTTCTTACACAGAAGAACATTGTTTCGAAGTATCTTTATGATTGGCAGAGTGGTTTTACGTATGTGTACAATAAGAAACTCGTTAATATGTATACAAACAATAATAGGGTAATAATTATCACACCAGATCCCTCGAAACTCTTTCATACTGAAGTTATTGATGTGGTCACATTGATTAATATGGAGTATACTACCATCGAGGAGCGTGAAGAATACATAAGAACTTTTGTGGAAACTATAAAGAAGAAGTATTGCATTGAATTGTCTGAAAATGATATTAAGAGACTCGCTACAATTTCTGGGGGTTTGACACTTTATGATATAGAAACAGCAATTATAGTTGCTACTAAAGAATGTGTTACAAATAACAATTGTGGAATAGATGTTTATACGGAGTCAATTCTTAGAAAGAAGAGAGAAGTTATTGAAAAGTTTGGTTTCTTGGAACTTAGAGATGACAATATAACGTTTGATGATGTTGGAGGTTATAATGAAATCAAAGAGATCATTAAAGAGTTTATAATTACACCTCTTATAGATCGTGAACGTGCGTATAGGTTAGGAGTTGAACTACCAAGGGGTATATTGTTCTTTGGACCACCTGGAACCGGTAAAACTCTCCTTGCTAGGGCGATTGCAAACGAGGTTAAATTGCCATTTATTGATTTCAAACTTGAGATGTTAATGTCAAAATGGTATGGTGAGACTGAGAAAAATGTTGGTCGAGCAATAGAACTAATTGAACAAGTGTCACCAGCGATTGTTTTCATAGATGAAATTGATAGGATTGGTCGTAGAGGTACTGGTGAACACGAGGTTACCCAGAGAGTATTTGGAACACTACTTCAATGGTTGGGTGATGTTAATAGGAAATCAATAGTCATAGCAACGACTAATAGGCCAGACTTGATGGACGATGCGTTTATTCGTGTAGGGCGTTTTGATTACATAATACCGGTACTATATCCAGATTTTGAGACAAGAAAGAGAATCATTAAGGTTCATATACGTAAAAGAAATATACCAACAAGTGATGATATTGACAAATATATTGATATGGTTGCTCAAGAAACTGAGTATTACTCTGGTGCGGAATTAGAGGAAATTGTAAAACGTGCAACTAGGTATGCACTTATAGATGGTAGTGATGTCTTGACTGGTGAGCATTTGATACAGGCGACAAATAGTATGATGGTCGATACAGAGTTACGTGAGAACCAAATACAAATGTATTATGATCTTGCTAGAAAATATACGAACGATACAACAATATTGCGGAAAATATTCGCTGAAGTACCGAATGTAATGCTTGAATGAAAATTTTATTCTTTATGTGTTTTCAATTCTGTTATTTCTTTTGATATCTCGGTTTTTTCATAATATTTGTTGTTTAAAAAATTTATAAATGCACTATTACGTTAATATTTTGGTGGTAATGATGTATACCGATGATAAACTAAGGTTGATTTTTAGTGCAGAAGACCAAGAAGAATACGGAAAGAACTTCTCTTTTGAGAGAATGAAAGCATTATTTGAATCAATGCCAACTCGGTTTAATATTATTGGTATTGGTGGGTTTGGTAATTTCCTTCTAGGACCAATAGCATCGTTATTAAAAAACTTACCACGTGATACTATACAAATCAGATATTTGATGCTAAACACTGCTCGTAAAGATGTTGTTGCCGCACAAAGATTATTCCCGCCTGAGGAGTTCCCATATCTTAGAGTGATACCTTTAGGATTAACGCCAAAGGAACTTGAAGAATATCAAAATGCATACGATATTCTTGAGATGGCAATGAGAGGTGAGATGGTTGATGAGAGAGAGATACAAGAAGCAAAGAGAACAATATATAATTTAAATAGGAAGTTAAGGGGTGCGGGTGGCGTATATGACAACGGAATTAAACTATTTGAAAAGACTGAGAGTGTCATAACTGAAATACTTTCAGAACTTCAACCAGCAACAAATTTTGCAATAGCGGGAGGTGGAAAAGGTACCGGTTCCTCAGGTATTTATATAACGTCAAGAATTCTTAGTTCATTGGATAAAGATAGAAAGAGTTTAATTCTCGCTGGTATTATGAAACCACACCCAAGTGAAGGTATTGTTAGAATGGAGAATTACAGAAAGGCTATAATGAACACAAAACCATACACTGACCTCCTAATAGAAGTTGATAGCATCGAAATTCCTGCTTCATTAAGTTTTGAACAGTATAACGCATATATTGCAAAGAAGTTGGTTCTTAATATTGATATGATTATTAAGACTCAACTCGATATTCCAGGAACTGTACGTTCAGTTGATCAAGAGGACCTTAATACAACACTCAAGGAACGTGGAAAGAGTAGGGGTATCCCATTGTTGTTATCATCGATTGATAAGCAGAACAATAGAGAATATTCAATCGATGAACTTCTAAACGTAAAACTCGTGCAAGTTATTGAAAAATCAAACCTCGTTCCGGACTCAATGATAATGTTCTTCGATATTCCAAAAGGATTCAGAACACAGGATATACAGGGCCCAATTTCAAAACTTAGCGAGAAACTTGAACTTGAATCCCTCATATGGGGAGTTCGTGAGAGAATCGATGGTGAAAATGATGTTGACTATTCATCAGTAATTGATCCGCCATCACCACGTGAAGTTAGAGTTAGTGCAATCGTTGTTCAAAGTGACATTGATCAGCAACCCGAACATCATATTGCTATACGAACACAAGAATTATTTAAAGGGATAGAGATTGATTGAAATCCCTTTTCCTTTATATAATTTGTTAGGAGGGGGGTAAATGGGGAGAAAAAAATTCACTAAAATTCGAAAAGTGAAAGGAGAGGTTGACCACTTACGTGAACAATTTAGAGAGTTACGGAGAACAATTAGATGGTATTTATACCGGTTGGAAGAAATACCAAACGATTGTGAGAATTTGCATAATATTGAAATAATTAGAGATAATGTTATTACAGAACTAGAATTTTTCGATGAAGTGACTCAGAAATTAGATAAATTACGTAAATACTATGTTGAATTAAATAAGGAGTTTTGGGATAAATTTACGGATAAATACTTTAGAATAAAGCAAGATTGTTTCAAGAAGAAGATAGATGAATTGAATATGAAAATAGATAATGTTGAACCAATACACTTTGATGGAAAAAGATTACTAATAGTAAACCCAACTGAAGAGAATAAATTGAGAGTTATGAAGTATATTCGTGATAATGATAATGTTATGATAATAGTAACAAATGGTGATATATACACGTTTGACAAAGAGATTTCAAATGAAATTGGGAACACATTCGAATTAATAAAGAAAATACGATCAACAATATTGGCGAAGCCAGATAAAACTTTTATAGTTGAGTCACTACCTAATGATACAGTTTTAATGTCGCTCGTGAACTTCCTTAGAGATAGAGACACGAAGGTTGTTGTATTATACAATCATAATGATTTTGTTAAGAAGTTAATATCTGAAAATGATTTTGTAGGAGGTTTGTAAAATGTTTGGAAAATTAAAGAATATTTTTAAGTTCAAGACTAAACAGGTTCATAAGGAAGATGAACTTCCACTATCAGTCAAACGATTTGTTGAAAGTATTAAATGTGATGAAGACGTGAAGAAAAGAGTTCTAGAACTAATTGAATCATTAGATGATAAATCATTAAATGAGTTAACACATTTGATTGAGAAGAGAACAACAGACATGAAAGAAGTTAGAAGATACTTTAAGAAGAAAATAATTCCAAAAGTTTTACTTGGAGAATATAATGAGGACAATATGTTTTACGTGTACCTTATTTTCAAGTATGCTGAAAAATGTGATAAAGTTAAGGAGAATCGTGTACGTAATGAGTACGAGGGCCTTGTAATGAAGATAGGCCCTAAAAACGCAAGTAAAATACTAAAAAAACATGGGTATAATATAAAAATTTGATTTTATTAAATTTTAACTTTTTGTATAATATATATCTAGGTGAATTCGAATGCATTTTTTACCATTCTTGTAATCATATCAACACCTGTTTGGGCAACGTCAGATAAGTTCGATGCAAATTTAATTAAAACTACGGCGAGAATCAAGACCATCATCACTGCGAATAGAATTTTAATAGGTTCTGACATCACAATATCAAATGCCATTTCTAACCCATATATCATTACTACCAAAGCAATTTAAATAAGAACTAACTATTATTTACATAATCATTTAAAGGGTTTCTTATTCGTATATTATTGGTGATAGTACTATGCCACGTTCAATACAACAATTATTAATGATTGTTGCTGGTGTTATAATTGCTGTAATTGCGGCAACTGCTATATATAGTATAACACACTCATCATCTCAAAAAGCAATAGATCAAAGTGATGTACTTAGAGATCAACCAAAAATATATGTCTTGTCTCCGTCAAGTGGTGAAAGACTAACATTTAAACGAGCGATAATTGATGGAAAAGAATACTATGTCGCTGAAATGAAAGTTTATTCAGATAGAGAATTAAAGAATGACGCTATACCAATAGCAATTTCAGATATACCGATTTCACATATATTCATCAAGGAAACAAAACCAGTTGATTATAGTGATGGAAAATATCACTACAAATACCTATATACATTGTTAATTGCAGTTGATAAGAACACTTTTGAAAGAGCAAAAGAACATATTAAGGACAATCAAATATATGTTAGGTATGCTGGCGCTAGCAATAATGCGTTAGTCTTTACAAAACTTGCTGTTGATGAGACATCACCACCTGAAGTTTTGTCATATAAGTTGTCATATCCAACAATTTACATCTATATGTACTGGTCTGGAGGCGAATGGCATCTTGATAGAATAGTAATGGAACCGGATAGTGCATCACAACCAACAGTAAAACTAGTACCAAGTGGTGATACTTCTGGTGCAACGTACCCATCTAGCATTGGTTTTGAGGTACCTAGTGGTAATGATACTTATACTGGCGGTACAATGGATAGTAACGGGTATTACACCTATACTAGTACATCATACTCAGGATACAATGAAGGGGATACCGCAACTGTTTATGTGACTGATGATTCTGGATCAACATATGTTGCTGGTTCAGCACCAATAGAAGTTATTCAAACAAACGATGATGGAACAAGAACAGCAACACCTGTGGTTAGCGACGATAGCAAATTCTTCTATATTGATGGAAATAGTGTATTACATTATAGAATAGTGAATGGTGATCCGTCATATAAGTTAGACATTGAAAAAACGTCAGATAATGAAACAGCATTTAGGTGGGTTGCTGTTAAAATAGACATATACGCTGGTAGTAGTAAATCCGATGCTCAATCAAAAGTTGATAGTAACAACGCAACCTACTCACTTTCAACCAATGTTGTTGCTGGAAGAACTTCCTTCGAAACTGGTTCAGGATATACAGAAGTTACTAATAGTGGCAATTTGGTAGGATACATACTAGATCCAAATGGATATATCCAAGAAAAAGTAGACTTATCCTCATTCATAACGTCTGGTCAATATTATATTGTAAAAGTTACATTCTATGTAAACGGATACCTCTGGAACACATCGTCAGACACAAAGAGTGATGTGCCATATCAACAAATGTATGGGCCATATCAACTTGATGTTGACCTCACTTCAAGTGGTGGTTCAACAAGTACATCTGAATCATCAGTCCAATCAACTACGACATCTGGTGGAGCAAACGTCAATTATCTAACATTCTTTGTTATGGACAATATTGACACATATGATATATCAAATGCAACTAATACAAACCTTACAAATATTAAGTTTACAGAATATGAGGGTGTTGATGATAGTAATCAATACGTTGGGCCAACAAGTAGTATAACACACGACTTTATTAGTGAATGGTTTGGTGTCGCATCAGGTAGTGGTGACTATGACTTAGGACTCCTCATCGATGCAACGGATACATCAAACTATGACGAACTCTATAAGCAATCGGATGTAACCGATACAATACTTGAGAAGGGTCACACATTGGCAATTAAAGTTGAAGAATCACAACTTACGTACGGTATCTACCAACTCAACGTCTCTGATGAATTTGATAGATACTTATTCAGTTCATACTTCCTCTGGGATGGCGTTGACATCCTATGGCTAGATGTTGATAAGAACATTGGTAACTATTACCCAGACTTCCCATACAAGAAGGACTATAGTATATCCTATAATGGAAGTGATGTCTTAGTTGGATATCAAGTATTAGTCTATATAATATTCACACCTGATGACCTTGGACAACCATACATTGAAAATGTTTCAGTATCGGAGAGTGCTGTTGGTGTTGACCTTAATGGTGATGGTGACACAAGTGATACTGTTATGGCAACACTATTCGGTAAGGAGATGTACGACTCATTAATGACGAACGTTTCATCAAAAGATGGTTCAATAAGCAATGAGCCAGCATGGAAGACCAAGTATGTAGGTATTAGATTTACATATGTCCAAGTTGGCATTGGTGAAATGGAGATACCATTCTACGTTGAGAATGTAACTCAAACAGCAAACCCAATTAGTGGACACCCAACATACATCGCTAAGGTTTGGGTCAGGATGCCAGTACTTAACCCAGACACATCTGATAACAATGGAGGAAATCTTTACTGGTATGGTGGACCATACGATATTGATGGAACTCTTCAATGATTTAGTTTAATTTTCTTTTTTCTTTAATTTGTTTATATATAAAAAATTAGAAGTAGTATTGTTTTATTCTTCTAGTGACATTTGGTATAATAAGTAATGATTTGGTGAGATTATTGATGTTATTTTTGATAATTCGTATGCCTCCATTGAGTTGAATGGTAATTTAATGAATAAATTGTTTGTTCCAATAATTTCTTTTAGTATTCCGTTTCTATAAACTTTCTTGAATATTTCTGGTGCAGTAAAGATGAATCCGCTTGGGCTGTATGACAATTTAAGCACCGCTAAAATTTCTGGTGTCGGAATAAAATTAAGTTTAACAAGTTTTGGTAAATTAGTTCTTAAATAATCATTATAATCATCTGATGTCATTGATATAATTTTCTCGTTAATCACAACTGGATTATAGAGATTTGTTGTATCAATGATTACCTCTTTTTCTTCTGTAATTTCGTCCAAAGTTATAATATTACTTCCATAATATTTTTCTAATTCATTTAGTGTTAATTTATGAACTATAATTTTACCATCACTATTTCTCACTATTGGTCTCTCTATTGCAACGATATGTCCATCCTTTGTTTCATATGGTCTTACGTATACAATTTTTATGTCACTAAGTATATCAAATAGGATCTCTCTTGGGTCTCCCAACTTGAACGTATACTCTGAAACTTCATATACTAGCATTTTGATTCCCCCTAAGTATATATGCTAAGGGTTATTAAAAAGTTTTCGATGTTTTAAAAAGAGACACTTATTATAAATTATTGGTGGGTAATAATGGAGTCTGATGATAAGATGTTTAAGTATATAGACGAGGTTTTTATTGACAAACAAAATAAAGAAGTTTACATTTATATGTCACCAAAAATGTTATATGCGCCAGATCATATTGCAACACACGGAATACCAAAGTATACTGAGATATCCCAGCATAAACCAATAATTGTTGATACTAAAGAGGCAACATTTATAAAGGGACCATTAAGGGTTGGTTCAGGCGTTTTGTTAATAATTAATAATAACTTGATACCATTACAATTGCGTGATGAACACGTAAGATACTATAAGAAAATGTTTAATGATTTTAGTGGTCATGTTGGTGCAGGGGAAACTATAATGGATACCGCAATGAAAGAATTTTATGAAGAAGTTCTATTTATAGATATAGAGAATAAGTGTCCAATATTCCTTACAAATGATAGACTTTATACGTATGATATGTCTGTTTATAAAACGTCTGCACAAGTCGCAAAAGAATCATACAAACTTGATATTAATTCCGATAATATAATAGTATTACCTTCACAATTTATTCAGGATAAAGATATTTATACTATAATAGTTTATGATAACAGACGTAAAGTAAATGAATTTAAGGGTATGATAATGTATGACAAAGATACTAACTCTTTAGAAATAACAATATTAATATCAGCAGAACTTGATGTGAATAAAATCACAATCTTATCATTAGAAACTATCGGAACACCAGTCGTATTATTTACAAGAGAAAATCTAAAAAATGTTAAATTCTCATTCCTTACACCACGTGTAAGGGAGATTAGAAAGATTCTATGAATAATAGTGTAGAGGAATAAACAGAAACGAAAACTTTATAATATCTTTTCTTATATACTTTTATTGGGTGGTGCGACGTGTTAGTTGCATTTGACGTTGAATATAGAAATAAAGATGACAAGGAAAAATTTGATCCCAACGATTTGGATGTTGATAAGATTGGTATCCTTTTAAAGAGTGAAAATACAACATTAATTCAGAAAATAATGGGGGAACCTTATGATCAATTGGATAGCGAAACACTTGTTTATATATTTGAACCAGAAATGATGCAAGTTGTCCCAGTTTTGATGTATGCCTTAGCCAAAGTGGTTCCTGAGGATATTATAATTTTATCACATAATTACGAGTATGATTCGCAATATATTGATATTTTAAGTTATATTAGAGAGAATGTTCCAAATTTTATAGAGATAAGGACAAAAAATTTATATTCAGTCATTGTTATAATAAATGGAAAAATTGTTAGTTTGATTGATACTGCAAAATTTGAATATAAACCTCTAAAAAAGAAATTAAATGCATTACGGAGTAAAAGAATGGGAAAATTAGAACATTATTTAATAAATGACCTTATAGAAACCGTAAATTTAATTAATGTATATAGTGAAATAGAAAAAATAATTGAGTTAGGAAAGTGGACAATTGAGAATGCTAACTATATTGTGGGGGGTTCAATGTATGATTGAACCAACTAAAGAAGATGTAAAACTATTGTTTGAACACTATGATAAATATGTGGAATTCATTCCTGGAATACGATATCATTTTCAAAATATATTTATTCACAAAGATTTCCCTCAAGGGTTCGCATCCGAAGAAATATTTAGGAAAACCTTAAAAACTCTAAAACCATTTTTTATAGCAAATAAAGTAGACATAACTGAATATTTCTTTATAGATATAGACTATAAATTGACAGAATTCACAGATGACATTTTCGAAAAAATTGTGAATGATGTTTATGCAATAGACGATATTGTAACTGAAATGTATACTATAAAGGATAAATTCGTCGTATTTTCTGGTCGAGGTATCCACATATATTATAGACCAACGTTATTGGATGAGATTCCAGATGAAGTTAGAAAAATAGATATAGCCCTATCGAAGGATCCATATATAATATTTATGGAGGTAACAATTAACTATATTTTGAACAAACTTAGAGTAAGTGGAAAAAAAGAACTTGCAAAAAAGATTGATACGACAGTAGTTGGAGCGAATAGGTTAATGAGAACTGTTGGTTCAATAAATGATAGATCATTTTTACCTGTCGTTAAATTTGAGTTTTCTAAAATTGATGAGATAAATATAGACAAGATATTAAACGCATATACAAACCCACGAGAATTTATGATCGAATTTACAAAACCTGTTAAGTTTAGATTGTACGATAGTACAGTCATAAAGAGGAAAGGCGTTATTGACGAATATGAATTACTTAAACATTTACTTTTGAATAATTACTATGTGAAGAGTTTTAGGGAGGTGTAAAAATGTATATAATAGTTGGTGTTATGGGAAAAACCATAGTATTGAATGGAGAGAAAGAGAACATCGAAAAAATACTTGAAAAATTGAAGGAGTATGGCGTTGACGTAGATTCTATATTAGTAAACTCAATGTGCGGATAGTAATTATAAAAACTAAATTATTGCATTATAGAGAGTCATCAATTTATTTATAACTTTTATTGTTTCAGTAATCCAGTTATTGCTAATATTTGAAACTGAAACAAACTTCGGTTCGTTGTTTATAATCCACAAACGAATATTATTTTCGTAATTGAGATTATTATAATACAAACTCATTATATTTGAATCGTATAGTACAAGTCCTTTGTTTATATTATTCAATAATACATCATTGTTATAGTCTTCGCCAATCGTTATTAATGTAGTATCATGCTTACTAATTACATTTACATTCTCAACTCTTCCATATGTTGTGAAATAACTATCATCCGTTTGTATTATATTAGTTAAAAGAAAACCCGTGTTTATTACATCAATATTATCAGCATTTAGTATTTTGTCAATTATGCCTATGTTGGAAAGATATAACCTAATGGGGTCTAATTTGTTGTTTCTCTTTCTAATTAGTGATATTGGTTCGTGAAAACCACTATGAAACCTTCCAACAAGGATAGTATTACCTATGTTAAATTTACGTTTTGCTATTTTCTTGACAACATATCTTAACCTTGAGTCTTTTGGAACATACTCGATATTCTTACCTCTAATTTCAATTATTCCATCTATAAAAGATCTAATTGAGTTAGTTATTACGTTAGTATTATGTCTGATGTATACACCATCCTCTGATATTACTATAGTTGTATTTTCAAAGGGATAAACCTTGCTAAGTTCGTTAGATATTCTAGATATATCATCACTATATAACTCAATTTTCGAATTTTGTGTCTGAATTGATATATGTTCTACTATCTTTGAATCGAATGATAATGGTTCATCCTTGTAAAAACTAATCTCTTCAATATTCTCAACCTTTGCTTTTATAATATTAACAATTTTTAATGGTATCATCATTATGAATTATCAACGCATAATTTTAAAAATTTATAATTAACACGTATTTGGATATATATTGGTGCTATAAATGATTATGGGCAATTACACTATCGAAATTCTTTCTGGAAGAATAATAAATAACAATACAACTAAAAGAGAACTTATTGTCAACGTATCAACATCATTTGATAAAACAAAATTTATAGGCAAATTTGCTTTAAATAATGGCAATGAATTTTATTCATTGATTAGCAAAATTAACGAAATAATCTGTTATATTAATTCGGTTACAAATAAATTATCTGTGATAAGAGTTGACAATGATAGAGTAGAGGTTAATATTGATGAGTATAGTGTTGTTCTTGAAACTATATCTAAAGACAAGATGATAGTCGTAATTGATATAAAGCATATGGAACATAGTTTCGACGAATATAAGGATAACTTCACTAAGTCTTTTACTTTGTTATGTGAATTAAAGAAATTCGCGAATAAAACTATAATAAATAACATTGTTGACCTATTATCGAATTTAGATGAAGGGTATTATGAATATATTTTTGAACCTTCAAAAAATAGTGTAAATGTTTTATAATGGAATTTTAGCGTTAAATGTTCTTCTGGAGTCGAACTTTAATTTTTTTTAAAAAATCGTAAAACTTATAAGTTTTGAATTGACAATATTTATTGGTGGCGTTTATGAAGGGCGTGAGAATGAATAATATTAGTATCCTAAATTATTTATTAAACGGGCGAAAGAATTTAGTAATAGATAGTATACATTCACCATTTAGTAATATTATTGACAAGATTATGGGGAAGTATGATGATTACTTTATTATTAATTTTAGGAACTTAAAATCGAATAAAATTAATATGACATACGAAAATTTAGTTTCTTTTGAAATTCTTTTTGCAAAAATTTATGAGCATATTAAACAGTATAAGTATGATACAGTTATATTAACAAATATAGATGTTTTATTAGTATACTTATCAGAAAATACAATTTACGCAATAATGAAATATATAGATAAATACGCTATGTATTCTCGCGTTATTGTTTCGTTCGATGTTAATAGTAAGGATGTATTCTTTAAGAGGATGTTCCCAGTTATTTTTGATAATATAATTGAGTATAAATCACCAGTAGAGGTTGTTATACATAGACATAATAATATTGATCTTAGTGGTCGTACGATATATATCTCTAGAGATAAGAATATTGATATTCATAAGCATATTGTATATGAAAATGGTAAATTGTATTATTATAATGTTCGTGTTGAAATTAATGATAAATTATCAGAAAAGGCACTATATGAAACTATATTTTCGCTCCTTCCGTTAAGTGATGCTAAGAGATTTTTCAGATTATGGGCGAAAAAATACATTGATAATTTTACATATATTTTGGATGATAAACTAGAGAAATTAGTTTCTGAAGTTTTAGATGCAACAATGAGTATTGGTGGGGGATCATTAAAAATAGTATCTTTTAGTGAAAACAAAATTATTGTGGAAGGTAAAGATTTATTTCCTAAAAAACTTGATAATTGGAAAGGGCATATCCATTATTTATATGTATACACTATGGAGGAAATATTGAAAAAGGTGACACATAAGAATTGGATCGGTGAAGAAGTAAGTTGTCAGAATAGTGGTGATGATAAATGTTTATTTGTTTTTGAAATAAGAGAATCAGATAGTGATATAAATAGTTTTGACATAAATAAATCGTGATCGTGTGTTTTTGAAATATGGATAGATTTAATATTATTAAAATTATCAATTTCGATTTTAGAATTACCAATCCATATTCTATCTTTTGATAACGATATGTATGTGTTATCATATTCAAGAACTTCGTTGCCGTACGAATCAATAAGTTTGTTATTCTTTTCGAATATTGTATTCCAGAAGAATGATTTGTAAACGTTGTCAATAAATGGGTAGATTTTTTTGAGCATATTAAAGGACGGCACAAAAATTTCTGTACCATTCTTCAAAGTTATTGAAATGTTCCCAATACTTTCTCCATAAAGTAAAATATTGGCATTTTCTAAAGTTGATACTAAATCTTTAATATCGTTTGGAATATTATCGTATTCTGTTATTGGTACTATTTTAGTGTTTAATGGTTTGTTCTGTTCTTTGAATATTTGGAAATCTTCATCTTTTGAAATACCTTCTATTTTGAATTTCTCCATATTCTTTGTGAATGTTTTGAGTAAAGTTTTAATATTTGATGAGTGTATCGCGATTTTGTTTATACTATTATCTACGTTTGAGACATAGTATAAACTTGTAATATCTTCGTGAATAATATGATTTTCATACGTTACAAAGTTTTCATAGAATATTGAATATATATTTATATCATATAGTGCTTCTAATTGATGAATTAATTTTGTGATGTCCAACTATTAACCCGATAATGATTTAGTTAAATTGTGTTAAAAATACTCTCACATTTTAAAGTGGTATATGTTAATAATATATTGGGAGAATTATGAAACGAAGGGGACAAGCGATACTTGTTGGTGTTGCTATTATTGTATCGGTTCTTGTTGTAGGATTAGTGATGTTAGGTATTAAGTCGTATATGTTAAGTGCTAAGCAAAATGATGCTACATTAAGAACATATCAAAAGTTTATGGTTAGTGTAACAAAATCAACAGAACTAAAAACCAAGGAGGCGTTATCTAATGCGTACTATATTGTTAATGCTGAATATAATATGGTTAGTTTTGCTGATAATTTCTCAAAAACTATAGAACCAGAAATCAAAGATTCAATATCAGATAGAATTGTAACAATACCATTATATGAGTACGGATCTGATTACACGATAAAATCGTACCCTGACTATAGGATGTACTACTTTAGGTCATTAAACAAGACTATTAGTGTAATCATCAATAATAAATTATTACATATGGAAATAGATGTCTCAAAGAGCGATGATATGCTAAAACAGATATTTGGGGATAAAAATGTTGAAATTACCAACATATTTGATATAACTCCAATTAATTATGATTATAGTTTTAATCCCACTAATGATAAAATTTCCAACATATATTTTGGTGATTATGTCATTATGGAGTCAATGCCAAGAACTTTAACGCCTGGGTCAGAGTACCGTATTTTCAAAATTTTAGTTCCTAATTTTACCACCTGTGTAAATGTTAACTTGTATCTTAGGAATAAGAATGGAAAACTAGTATATTCTACAGAACCAGGTGTTAGAGCGATTATACCCTGTTCTTCAAGAGGATTATTTGTAGAATTTCCGGATTATATGAACACATTATTACCAAACGTCGTGTTAAAGTATGCTCTTGATTATTACAATATAAAATACTTGGTAGATCATTATACATATCTTATTTCAATACCTTCTGATCCGTTGTATTCGAACGGGGGTATAATGAACCCATTTTCCTATGGTAAATTGTTATTTGGTGATATTAATAAAAATACGTATTATAACACTTCAAATGATGTGAATGTAGAAGAAGTAATAAACAAGGATAATACTTTGAATCCATCTGTTCCGAAAGTTACTGTTCACTACAATGATTACTTTGGTACGATAATACACGATGTTTCAGACTGGGGTCCGGTTAGAATTGGTGATTTGTATGGCAAAATTGATGGATACAATCCATATAATTCGTTTGAACTCAAGAAATCAATAATATTCAATGTTTTATATATGCCACCATTTATTACGAATATGTCACTATTTGAGAATATGAGTTTACTAGGAATTACACCATTAATACCGTTATCTCTAAATGATAATAGATTGAATGACTTCTCTAATGTGTCATACGTTAGAAGAATTTACATTGATATGTTTGACACATATTCGTCACCATATAGGTATATTAATTATTATGGTATGATCAGAAAGAATATGGTAACTAAAAGTAATCTTGAAAAATATGATTATAGTTCTTATTTTGTAAATGTGATGCCATACATAAATGGTAAATTTGTAGAGGAATATTATGGATTAGAGGATTATTCAGGAAGGTATAACTTATCAAAGGAGCAATATATTTTATACAATATGGATTCAGGACTTGAAAGTGTCTTTGTTAGTCCAATAGGATTAACATTACTTCCAACTATGCAATACGAAATAGAAAGTGATGAGTATTATGGTTACCCAGCGTTTGCAATATTTAGTGATATGGATATTAATGGAAATAATAAAAAAGTAGTGTTCCTTGAGTATAGTGATTTGAATGATATATTATCTAAAGATTTTGATTCGTTAACATCTGATGATTATTATACTCTTGAATGGTATACTATACCTTACACTATTGAAGCGATTCGGGTAACGAGTTTACCTCATAATATGAAACCAATGGATATGAATTATTTTAACTATGTTATAACGACGGTTTTCTCGTATTATAGTGACGTTGCTTCAAGGAACTATATACTAAATGGTGGTTCTGGTGATATAAATAATTATGAAAAATACACTATAACATCGAGGCCAATTCCGTACTCCATTTGGACAGATGGAAATTTAGCGGGAACTAGTAACTATTATATCAACTCATTTGTATTTGGTCCATTGAATGAATATACTATAACGTTAATAGATTTGTACGCACTATTTACTCACAACACGTACCCATCACCAGATGATATCTCTGTAATATTCCATGAACGTTTGAATCAAATGCCGATAATGGTGAGTGAAGGTGTTGAGAATCCAATTCCAATCACGTTGAGGGATATATTGAATAATAGTAGATATTACATTAGTGGTGATGCATCAGATGATGTTGCAAAAGTGCCTATTGCATGGATTGATAACGATATGTTGGTATCATTAAATGATACAAGATTTTCATTTATTGTTCGTGATAATTCACCTCAAAGAAATATGCTTTTGAAGTACTTATGGGTTCCAGGATATGTATATAGTAATAATATAACTAGGTCAGATTTTATTAGAGGACTTATATATGATTGGGTTGTGTACTATGATGGTGATAAATATGTTAGTTATAATCCTAAGAATTATGTAAATAATTATAAGTTAGTAACAACATTTAGAAATTTTGCTGGAATACAACTGTACAAGTTTGATTTAGAGAAATGGTGGAATAAGAAAATAATACCATACGAGATTTCGCTAAATAGTGATGAATTACTTAGTCGTAAAATATCATTATCAGAACTATTTGGAGAACATCCAGATGATTATAAATACGATCCAGAATATGGTATAACAATTTCCTCGTTAGTTCCATCAATGATTTGGTTCAATGTTAAGAATATTCAGACGTATAATAATGTTAGTTATCAATCCGATTACTTATACGAAAACAATTATTATATATCTGCAAGTCATTATAATGAAATTAATCCCAAGAATAATTTTGATGAAAGTATGATTAATGTTACAGAAATAAAATATCGTTACACAATTGATTCTACGCCTCAAAGTATTAGAATTGGTAATTGTACATACAAAGTAACACCATATAGTGTTACTGTTGAATCGTGTGATAATGGCTGGATGAGTAGTGGTTATATTGTTATAGATACATCTAGTGTGTGTTCATCATCATATCCGGGCGATAGAATAGGAACCATCTATGTTCACCAGACAAAAGGAACGACGTATGTTGAGTATAGCACCCAAGTAACATTCAAAATGAATAAGGGTGAAATTTGCTATAAGACTTGTAAACTAAAATCTGGAGAAGAGTATTCAATACGTATAACAAAAACATTAACATATGATTATTACTTCTATCCAGATAAAAAAGAGAGAATTGATGTACCAGTTTCTGCTATAGTAAAAGATGGGAAATTAGAATCACTTACAATTGGCAACACAAAAATTAATGAGCCAAAAGAGGATAGTTATGTACTTGTTAGAGTTAATGATCCGGATGTTGCTTATAGTGGTTACTTTATTGCGTATGTCGGTAGTTTAAATATTGTGGTTTCGTATGACGATAACACGAAAAATTGTTTAGCGTATATCGATTTACCAGTAAAATTATATAAATTTGAAGCGACTATTCCGTTAGTATATGATTTATTAACGTATGATAATATTACTTTAGACGTGATAATTGGTGGAAAGTATTATGCGTTCGACAATTATATGTTGTTATATGGTCAGAGGTATCCTCCAGTAACAGTACTAACATCTAGTGACGAAACAATAGATACTGTTTACGATTTAATGATTCCAATTACATTACAGTACTTATTATCGGTGAATAGTTGGTATAACTTTATTGTTCCAACACATCTTGGTGAAGAAAGTAACTTATTTATGGATGTGTTTGGTAAGATGAACAATGGTTATGGAAGAGATGTTAAACTAGTCTATATGTCACCTGTGTACTTAACTTTAACAGGTCAAACGATACAGTTCCCCGTTAAAATGCCAATAAACAACCTCAATATACTATTGGCTTATCATAGGTTAATAGGTATTGATATGAAAGGAGTGTATAGTAAATACTTTGGAGAAGATTCTAATGGACAAGAACTAATTATTTCTACAACTTCATTATATAGAACATATGTAGATGTTGATACAACGTATGTATTGGCAAAGGCAATAGGTATGGAAGAAGGTACGTGTTATTCGTCAGATGAATTAATAGACATGGCAAAGAACTTTGATCCAAACGTTTCGGGTGTTGTTGAGATACAAAATTACGAAAAGAATCTACCGGATTATGATGTTATATCAATGTTTTTATATTTGAATAATATATACATTTATGGTGTTATGAAAAATATAGAGTTTAATACTCATAAGAATACTATAGGGATTCCAACATTTGAGTCGAATCAATATAAAGCGTATGGTGGTCCTATGCACCTATATAATATTAAAGATTAGTTTCTTTTCTTATTTTTCTTCTTGGATTTTGTTTTAGTTCTTGATTTTGAAAACATTATTTTCCAGCAAGTTTTGGGGTCACTATCACATAATTCAGGTATATTCTTTCTAATGAAACCACAGAAGTTATAAATATTGTATTTTCCGCCACCATATAAATGGTATGATATAATATAATCTACTATATTGGGTGGGAGTGGTGGATCACATTTCTCGTTTGCTTCTCTAACTATTTCTTCGATTTTTTCATTTGGGATATCAATATTGTACTGTTCTCTTAGATACTTGTAAAATGATATAAGTGCAAATAACGCATTGTTTCTCATACCCTCCGATACTCCCTCCTTTATTCTGGTGATACATGGTGGTTCATTTTGGAGTTTAGGCGTTTTAACTTTGAATTTCTTTTTAATATAATTTGTAACGATGTCACTTTTTAATTTTTCTCTAATTTCAGATTTATTTAATATCGCTAGTGTTTCTAAGAATCTTATGTAGATAAAAACGGCAACATCACTCAATTGTTCGATTGGAATGTATAAGTTATTATTTTCGATGAACATCGAGTATGTTATCTTATTGTAACCAATAACTACAATAGTCTTTAACGGAATTTCTAGGTATTTTCCGCTACGCCTATTTACAATTTTAATATTTTGAAGGAATATACTTAGTAATTCTGTTGATAGTTTGTATTTCTTTTCTTTTGGAACTTTGTCAAAATATCCTAAAATTCTTTCTTTTTCAAAGTCAAGTAATTTCCGTCGAACATAATTATTCATTGTTACACCATTCCAGAAGTAAATTAAATAAGTATCAGTTATTTCACCCTCATTAATATATTTTTTTATTGCCTCTGTAATTTCTTCTTCTGATTTAGGAAATTCTAAGTTTTCAACGTCATCCGGAAAATATAGTAGTTTCACTCACCCTCACCCGATTAGATTATAACACATAAACTTAAAAACTTTTCTAGTAGAAATATTTTAAAAGAGATTGTATAATTAACTAATGGGTAAAAAATGATAATAGATGTTGGTGGGTATGTGTTTGATTATATGATTGATTGTTCTGACAAATTGAACCCAAAAGTTATTAGTGTTGTTACAGGAAAATCATATACGTATAAGGAATTGTACGACTTTTATATTGAACACATCGACGAAATTGAAATACTGGATTGTCAATATTTAAATGAAAGATGTGTGAAACTCCTAATAAATCTTAATGAAGATATAGCACAACAAATATATACTGCGTGGCAATCATATAAAAAAGAAAAGAGGCAAACTAAACTAGACGATGACAATATTGAAATACTACCTGTTGAAGAAGATAAAATTCGTTTTCTTAATGAATTACTAAATACAACAAAAGACAATATAATGACTAAATATGGAGAAAAAATAGCATTCGCAAAATATTTTGTAACAAAATATCGATTACCAGAATTGTGTGGAAATAGAAGAATTAGAATTATTTAACTATTTTTCTTATAATTTGAATAGTATCATTGAAGAAATGAATGATAAGCATCAAAAATTATATAAACCTTTTTTTATAGTAGTGTATTGGTGATAATAATGGAAAAGATCAAAAGATACATAGACGAAATTATGTTAATAGATGGTATAATAATAACAAAAGTCACTAACAAACGAAAAATAGAATATGTCCGTCAGAATATGTTTATAAAGGGTGCACCATACACACGAAAGATCAATAACGTGTTAATATCTAGTATTACAAATGTTAATCCAGATATGTATAAAATAGATGGGCAAATTGAAGATTATAATTATAAATTTAATCGTCTTATATATGAAAATTATGATATTTTCACGCTTTATTTTAAAGTGGTTTCAAAAGTCATTGACTCGAATATTTTGTTAACTAGTATCCCTGAATTATATTTTGTAACAAGCATACTTGATAAATTGAATGTGAACTACTCATTGAATCGTGTTGAGCGTGCAAATTTAAGAATAAATTCTATGTCCAACAATATTAAAATTTCAAATTGCGAATTACCATTTGAACCATTACGTGATTTTATTGTTTCAGGTAATCGTTTATACACGCGAAAACTTTACAAATTATTACCAACATTTAAACGGGGGATATCACTAAACAAAATACCATATAGTGATAAGATTATTGTTAGAAATAAACAGAAGCCAACCCAACTTAGCAATATAAGAAAAATCGTTATGAATATTTGTAATAATATGTAAATTTTTAAATAATGCGTTGATAATAGTATAAACTGGAGGGTATAAATAATGATTAGTGTTATTATACCAACGTTATGGCGTGAAACATTAATAGCAACAATCGAATCAGTTGATGCAACATTAAAAGAATACAACTATGAAATTGTTCTAATTGGAGAAGATAATTCAATGTTCGATGAATTAAAAGATAAGTATCCAGTAAAACTTATATTACCGGAAGACGCTAGTAGTATAGGATCAAAAAGAAGAATTGGAATAGAAAATGCAAAATATGACAATATCGCATTTTTGGACGATGATGACGTGTGGATAGTAAAATATAAAAAACAGCAATTTGAAAAGTATTTTTCGAGTGGCTCAAAATACAAACTTTCTTGGGGAGGAATAAGGTTAATAAGAAATGGCAAACACGTTGGTGATAGAATTGAAGTACCATCAAATCCGCGATATGATATCTGGTACTATAACTTTATCCCAACATCAACAATTATAGTTTCGAAAGAGTTAATAGAAAGAGTTGGCAATTTTGACCCTAGATTTAAAGTTATGGAAGATTGGGATTTGAACATTAGGATGCTAATGTTTGAGAAAACAGAACTATTACCAATAAATGAAATAGTAACTACATACACAATAAATCCTAATAAAACGAAACAAAGAATAAAAGAATTTGCGGATGCTTATGAATTGTTGTTTAGTAAGTATGAGAAATTCTCAAAAGATAGATGTGTATACTCGTTCCACAAAATAAGACAAAATATTATGAAGGGTAAGTATTTTAGTGCAATAAAATACATTTATACTCCCATATTATGTCCGCACACTATTCGAGTATTTATTAGAGAGTTTAAGAATATGATAACTTTTGGGTGAACAATGTATTACACTATATACAACTCTAATTTAGTGATGGTTTCGACCATAGATAAGGTAGCGTGGATATATATGGATAACGCACCCTTTAAGGTTTTCAAGTTATTTAATAGTTCAAAAAATAGTTTGGTTTTATACCCGACCATAAATAACAATTATCTTCTAATAGAATATAAGGACAAACATAACATTTATATAGGTTTTTATAACCCTCAAAAAGAAATTTATCAGACTATAGAAGGAAAGGAAAGAGATAATGAGGGAACATTGATTCATAATAAAAGGATCCAGGCATACATTGACAACGTTATTGTTGAAAAAATTAAATCCTTTAGTAACAAGTATGAGTTTAGAGAAATGATAGATTTAGACTTGTTTGATATTAGAAAACCTCTAAAAGAAAAGTATAATTTAAAAAATATTACTATACCATCAGCAGAATATGTTAAAATTAATGACTGGGATATTGAATTTATAAGACTCTCGATTCTTCCAAAAGTTGCAAATATAAACAATCAAAAAGGATTTAGAGTTAATATTAAACCCAAGAACCTTGAAACTCTACTTGAATTACTTGAAAACGCTGATCGAATAACTAATTATAATTATGTTGTAATAGTTGATGATTATCTTGTAAATTACGAAATTTGTGAAAACAAACTTCCGATTATTGATAGGCATATCAATAGGAATGGATTCAAAATAACGGATAAATATTTCATTTCAAATTCATATATGATAGTTGATGATATTTGGGTGCCAATAACAAGATTTGATGAGAATAGAGTCAAACTTGATTATTCTGTATACAATCGTAAACTAAATGCCTTTTTATCCTACATTAACAATTTATAGTTTAAAAGTATCTTGAACAATAAAAGAACGAAACGTTTAAATATGATTATAGTTGATACCACAATTGATGAATAAAGGAATAATTAGTTATTATTCGTCAAATTATATATCTATCCAAAGTGATTATATATCTATTGAACTTTATACTTTGTATGATGTTAGTGGGATTATTAGATTACTTAAAAATTCAATTGTTTCTTCGATTTTTCCTATTATTGACAATACATATTTTGTTAGTTGTGTCACCAAGGACAATAATATGTTTGTTGGTTTTGTTAGAAAAAAGTCTGTGCAGTCAATTACCGAGAATGAAATTATTAATTCTTTATTAACTGAAAAAACATTAGTTCCGGAACGTGTATCTAATTACGTAATGAATTATATACAGACTTATGACCTATATAAGAGTAATAATCCAGTTGTGAGTGTTCAACTTCTAAAATATCTACCATTTGAAGAAGAGATTGAACATCAGAATTTTCACACATATAAATACCGAAAAATATCTGAAATAAGGAAAATATATAATCACTTGTTTGGAGTAACATATTATCGTGTTACAGGTGTTACAGTTAATGGACGCGTTATCACTACTAATGTAAATGAGGATGAAATTTATGATTTTGTTTCAATATTTAAAGAACATAATAAGGCTAAAGTTATTATAAATGCAACTATTCAAATTGATGATTATTTTGTTAATTTTTTCATTACTAATAACAAAAAAGAGTTTCCTGTATTTGATAAACGAATTAACCCTAGTAAAATATACAAAACAAAAAACTTTAGTATTGGTAATAAAATTATAATTGATGATGTTATATTAGATGGTGAAGATAGTCATAATCTCAACAGAGAAGTACTAAAACTATTAAATCTTATTAATGTAATGTTCTAAACTCCTCCCGTCCTAAGGGCGAGACTTACAAGAGAAAAAATAAAGGAGATGTGAATGTTCAAATCTTTATGTCATATAATAATACCGAAAGGATAGTATAACTTTAAATCTTGTTAAAGTTAATATTTTTTGGGCGTGTATATGAGGGGAATAATACTAATGCTTGTAGTTCTTTCAGTTGTGATTCTAATATTTCACATTGGTAAAGTGTTAAATAGTGTCGAAACTAATAATGTTGTAATGAGTCAACAAGTGATTTATGATACTAAAGTAATGACTTTCTATAAATTATTAGTTGATAGTGATTATCTCGATATCGTTACTAGGATGATGGAATTCGACTATTCAACATCGAATAGTTCTGAATTTTTCAAGGATTACGTTAGGTTAGTATATCTTAATAGACTTCTCACAAATGTTAGTCGAGAAATGAATATTAGAGCAAAAGTTTATGTTAATGGGACACTCGTTTTTGATTCAGAGGAGTTTGATATAAAATATATAAAACCAAGATTAGATTTGAATGAGACCAATATGCATGTATTCTTGCAATCCGATGAAGTATTTTACACTTTTCCATACATATCACCAAGTTTACGATATTATAAGGTCGTCATTGTTGTTGGAAGTTAATATTTATGTTTAAGAATATATTTTATTTATTTTTAAACGGGTGGAATAAATGTATGAATATGCAGTCTTTATGATACTAATAGTTGTTATTTTATTTGGAGTATATAAAATTACATCCGGGAATCAAATAACTGGAGATAAGTACTATTACTTTCCCGATAGGATAAATGAGAGATTAACTCAATTATATTATGAGAATGAAACAAAGTTTTATAGTTTGGTTAATGAGTTGCGTGATGAAGGTTTTACAGTTGTACAATGTAATAATGGTACTGCTATTGTATGGTGCGTCTATTCGTAACGTATTAATTAATTTTTAAAATGTAAATTTGTTCTTAATTTTGGGATTAGGTTGAATGTGTATTTAGTTGTGCTAACACCAATAATAGTATCACTTTTTGGAGCACCACACCTTGATATTCTATTAAAAATTTCGCAACCAAACCAGGATTTACAATACTCTTATAGAATTGAGATGACGATACATCAGAATGGTACAATATACTATAAGAATAACAAAGTTTTAGTTTTAACGCATACTAACAAGTATATTGCTGAGAAACTAACTTTTGAACCCCGCTTACTTGATGGAATATATAATGTGACGGTAATTGTTTATGATGAAAATAATGACCCAATAGTTAACCAGACGTTTAGTATTATTGTTATGACATTCAAATGGGTTAAAACATTTTACTCTAAAGATAATAACACAGTAAGGTTTACAGTTGTTTATGAGAGCAATGATAACGTAACGGTTCCATTATATTTAACTATATCGGATGAACATAAAAATATAACGACCTTATATGAAACCGTTTCTGTTGATGGGATCGGTAGTACGTCATTTTATATTCCTCAACTCCCACAAAATAAGTTGTATACATATTATATTTACACAAAATATGACAATAAAACTATAATATTTGATAGTGGTGTTTTTTATTATTCAATTGACGTGCTTAGAGAAGAGGAGAAAGCAAAAGAATATATTGTAATGACGAAAATCGGGACGACCATAGTACTCTTTTTATTCGCTATATCAATATTCATAACAGTTTTTAGAATTAGAAAAAGGAAACACTAATTCCGTATATTACATTTTTTATTTTGAACTCTTGTCCTTTAATATGGTGAGGAAGTTAGGAACAAATCAACTATTAATTTCCTTCTCAATATTTACCAAAATTGTTATCATCTATAGGAATTGTGTTTTTGAAATATTATAATTCATACGTGTATTGTTTAAAGAAATTGTATAATAAAATAATTGGGTTGAGAATGAAAAGATTATTATTAGTATTGCTTTTGATTATAGTGTTTGCTAAGCATTCAATTGCATTCGCACCAATACAAAATAATAATAAAGGAGGATTATTGTATTTTGGTTCTCTTAATATGACTATTGAAGAGGCAATGATGGGGATGAGTAGTTCAACAATGGTTGATGGAAAGATAGTTGTTGTATCATTAAAAATATACGAAGATAGAACCATTGTTGATAGACTATACATATCAATCTTTGATAAGAACGGTATAAACGTAGGATCACAAAAAATTGATTTGCCCACTGGGCATATTGGTAAACCATATTCACTTACTATCAGAAAGATATCTAACGATACTATAACGATTTTGATAATGTCGGTTATAGATAATAAACCAAATCTTTTTATGATAAAATATAATGTTTCACAACAAAAAGTTGATAAGGTCGTGTCGACATCATTAATTACACATTCAATAATGGGTTTTTCCAAGGGCAATATATTAACATTACCATATGGAATTATGGTGTCTTTGGACGATGTTAACATAACGAAATTAAGAGATTATGGAAACTTTTTTGTGGTTCCAATGAAGAATAATAATGATTACATACTATTCAATAATATTTCAAACGTTAATTTTAATGGTGATTTCACAGTTAAATATATTCTTCAAGTTGTTAGAAATAATGTAATTGTTAATGGCTCAATACTATCGTTTGGGTTTAATGCTAATTTTGAAACTTTTAATTATTATAATTATGACCCACTAACTGAACTCCACGAGTATCCATACAGATCTGCAAACGCTAACTATTTATATCCTAGAATACCAATAAAAACAACATATATTCAAGACGATTCAGCAATTTACATATTATTACAACCAATTTATAATAATATTGTCAATCAACCAATACATTTTATTATGTTGAAAATTTCGAGAGAAACAGGTGGTCTTGAGTGGGCAAGAGAATATTTGTTCACTAATAAGATAATGAATTCAAATGAATTTTATAGTATACAGAAAATTGAGAATAGGGACAGTACAAGGGACAGTACAATTGATATTTACATAAAAGTATACAATATCGACTATCTTGATAATAAATGGCGTTATATAAACTATGGTCATTATAGGTTCGTACTTTTTGATTCAATAAGAGATGGAATGCTTATAATTCGTATAAGAAAAGATAATGGTTACATAAATTATGGTGGTAATATATATAATAGTGGCCTTGTCTATTTATATTCAACGTCCAATACATATTCTTTAATAAGTGATGTGAATATAGATGAAGACAATATAATCGTTACTCTGTACGATAAGAGGTACAATTATGCTAGTCACGTTATATTTGATTATGAAACGCCAAATAGGGGTTACACAATTTATACTCCTGATGGGTATGCTGTTATTGATATTATTCGGCCAATGTATATCTATATAAAAACTGGAAGTGAAATTACTTACAAAACTGTTTCATATTCAGTACCAGCAGTTAAAACTAAGTACGTGAGAGCATATCTCTATTATGGCACTTACTATACGTTTAAATCGTTTAAGGAACTTGGGTACCAAAAGTGTAGTTACTATTATTGTTATTATGTTCCTATTAAACCCAAATCAAATTTAGTAAGTGCGAACGCTTATAAAGGATACCCACCAGAACACGAACTAGATTATTATGATGTTAGAGTTGTCTATGGTGATGAGACAGAAATAACAAAGTATGGAGTTGGATTCAAAATACTTAATAACGATCCTCGCTTTAGGGTTATTGTTATTCCCTATAAATTTAAATATGATTGAACTATTTTATCCTTCAAGTGTTGTTTTATGAAATTGCGTTATTTTATGATATGAACATCAAATCTGACCTCCTCCCCGCCCTAAAGGGCGAGGCTTTCGAAAGAAAAAAGGTAAATCTTATTTTTAATAGAAAATAATCGAAAACTTTAAAAACCCTAACCTATAATAATATAGTGAGGTGGTTGCCATGATAAAGAGGGTTATGAACCCAAAGAAGATAGATGAGAACACATACATAACCGCTGAGTTTTTCGTCGATGAGAACACCTATGAACTTAGTGAGGATTCCAGGGTCTATATCTGCAAATACGAAGAAGCAATTGAAAGGAATTTCAATGAGGATGTCCCAATAAAGAAGTATGTCAACTACACGATTAACGCAGTAAGGGCAAACGCCTATAAGATGAGAAACATCAAAAAGTTCTTTGCAGTTGTTAATAGCGAACTTGGAAAGGATTATGTCAAAGAGCACCGTGATGAATTTAGGAAGATGATTGGAGACATAAATAGTACCATCTTTGAAATGATCTCAGGGGAAACTGGAAAAGATTGGGTTATCTCAATAGAGGTCACTCTTGGTGTTGGAGAGGATGATAAACCCTACCTAAAGAACATTCGCATCGAGGCGTACAAACCAGTTAATGTTTATAAGGTTGTTAGTGCTTGACTTCTATTTTAAACTTTTAAATAATTTGAATATTCTTATTTTTTGGGAGATTAATGTTTGAAATAGGAAAATTTAGAAAGGATGTTTTAAACGAATTTAGAATATCCAATAGAGTGTCTTTTGAACTAACAAAAGTACCGGTACGAATATATGATAATGGACTTGACCTTCATAATTTCATATTTGTGAATTACGAGGGTTCATATTATACGATTAGCGAATTGGAAGATGTTTTCAATAATTATACATTTAACTATAGGGAATTACAAGTAAAGACACATTATCTTGATTATAATTTCTTGTCGAGATATGCAACGAAATATTCAAAATTTACTAAGGTTGAGAACATATTCCCAAGTGATAGGGTAAAATTTCCTCAGAATGTAATTATACCATACATACATATAAAATATGCACAACTACCAATACACGAGTATATTCGATTAATAGAGTATATTTTTTCAGAACCAATATCAAATTATTTATTCTTGTTTGATAGATTTCTATCTGATATCGCATCAGCATCAAAAGAATTCTTAAAAATTAAAGATGAAGTAGAAATCAATAAAATTATGGTAATTGATGGAATGGATCGTATAAGCAATAAGAATACAATATTCCTTAATGAGACAACAAGAGTTAGAGTACCAAGTTTTAATCTCACAACTCTAATGTATACTTTGTATACGTATAAATTATCATATATGACTTTTATTGTTGACAATCCAACTTCTGAGTTCATAAATATTGAAGATTCATTTGTTGTGGTTCCGACAATATATGATGCGAATGTTACTATAATTAATACCAATCTACTAAAGTCATTAGAAAAACCAATGACGAGCAAAATTGAATTTCTATCAAATATATTTGAGACTTTAGTAGAGACTGAACCTAAAAAACTATTTTACTCTTTAAACTACAATATGGATGACACATTCTTTATTGACTTAGGAGAACTAATTATTGGGTACACACGATTCGGAGTTGAAAAAGGTATAGTATTCTTAAGAAAATATGTACAGAATGGAAAAGTCTATTTAAGAATAATACCTGACTTTACGAGAGCGATAACAGATGAATACACAGACAAAAAGAACATTTATATGTCAATTGACAAACTCGAACAATTCGTATCTGGTTTTTCAAAAGGGGTGACATCATTCTTTATTGATCCCAACCTAAATAGATTATTCATCGTACATTATCCCTATAATGAGCAAGATAAAACTTACTACACAGAAGTTCAATTATCAGGACTTAGGAATAAAATAGGACTAGTAAATGGATATTTAGTAATTGGCAACCACAAATTTAAAATATTTGACACTTATGGTTACGTTAACGTGCTCAAGAGATGAACCGAAAACTTAATAAACAAACGCAATCAAAGTAAATAAGGGGGTAGAATGGAAATTAATGATATTATAAAAACAATAATAAAATTGAATGCAAAATCAATATCAATGCGTAACCAAATAGGATGGTTATACGAATCTATATACTACTGGAACCCCAACAATGATATAAAAGTGACGCTCGTTCGAACTGCCCCTAAAACTGAAATTTTAATGATGTTAAAGGAAAAAAGGTATTACTTAATAGAAAAAGAGATAATCGTGGAAGACTCATCTATGGGGTTTTTGGGTCCAACTAAAATCTATATCTTAAATAAAACAATAGACGAAAACTATGACTTATTATATGAGTTAATACACCCCGAAGTTAATATAAAATATGATAGTTCTAATGGCGAATTTTACATAGATGTTTTCTATAATGAGGATCCGAATGGATACATAAAACTTGCAAACAAAATAACAAGAGCCTTCAACAAATATGCGATAGAACCAGATAAAGGATGGATAGTAGATAAAATTAACCTATACAATGTCCTTAGTGATAGTATGGAGTATAATACAATATGGTTTATAGACCCTCCAAACACACAAACCGCATCAGTATTTTCACTAACAGATGTTGATAGTATTAGAACATTTTATAAATTTATAGAAGAAACGAATAATGAATGGGAAACGTTTATTGTTGATGACCATACAATCAATGGTTTAATAAACACAGAAAAAAACATATTCTATAATCCGAGCGGTATTCACACAATTGAATATTACGATAAAAACAAGAACATACTATGTTTAACTGATTGTGATGTAGATTACATTAGTAGTCTAATGGGTAGAGGTGATAGTTTATTAATCGACAAAGATCTTATTAGTATAAGAAAATATGGATTAAGTCACTATCGTTTTGACAAAAGCAATTTAACATTAACAAACGGAGAAATTAGATATGTTCACTTAGATGACTCATCAATAAATTTCCTTTTGAGCACTATGATGTATGTGTATAAACTTTTATGAAAATTGATTTTTAGTAAATATGATAGTACCTGAACAAACATACAATTTAATGATTTTTAAAATTATTATGACATTATATTATCGGGTGTAAAGCAATGAATGTTACAATAATAAGAAATCCAAAAATTTCTTTAGAAGATGGCGAAGAAGTATATCACTTGACCGATGATGAAATACTAACAAAACAAATATTCCCAGACGAACTTACAATTCGTATTATGAACACGATAAATATTCTTGAAGTTAACCCTGAAACAAAACTAATTTATAATAACAACGAATTATACGCTGGGACAATGTTCGAGTATAATGATGATACTTACTTTGTATATACAAAAGATAAGGATATATTGGATAATGTTTTATCACAACTATCACAAAGAGATATACTATTAGTTCGTATTCCAATAAACACATTTGTTGATGTGATCAAAAATGGATTTGCAATACAAATACCTTATATGACGAGAATGATGTTTATAAATGAAATTGAAGAATCATATTTATTACCAATAATAACAGTTGTTGAAAATAGAAGAATAAAAGACTTCATAACAGATAGAACATTTGAAAAATATGAAAACTTATTTGTAATAACAGAAATTTCACCATCTGAATATGGAAAAGTAAGATTTATGTATATGAATAATAATATTTACGTGATTAGAACATCATTTTACAAGAATTTAACAATACTACAAAAAGAAACTATAAACAATATAATAGATCCTCTATACAATAGACTAATGAAACTATATAAAGATTTAGGTAATTCATTAGAAGACATACTAAAAATTCACGATGATTTCGTATTTTCAAACAAGAAGATAAACGACGTTATTATAAAACAACCATACCTATTCTTGTACTTGTTTAAACCAGAATACTTTAAGAACATACGAAACCTAATTATGGATAAAATAAAGTCAATAGATCAGACAATTATACTAGACGCATTAAAGAAGTATACATTAAATTATAAAGAAATGAAAGCATACGACCCTGAGACTGTACTATTAAAATTTATGTTATCCGACCCAGAACTTATAAACTTCGTGAGAATGGTGGATGTAGTGAGTGACTGGTTAGTAATATACGACGAAATAACAAATGATGCAACAGATGAAATAAGATACCAAGGTAAAACCTATTATACAACATACGTACGTAATAAAAAATTCTCAGAAGTGTATAACGATAAAGTATTATACGTTTACCCACTAACACAAGACGAGAAAACTATACAATTTACGGACGTTGAACTAATCCTCAAATTATACGGAAACATATAAGGAGGGAAAAAATGATTACAAATCTCCTTTTGTTATTATCAATTATTGCGTTCATATGGAGCATAAAACACACAAAAAACAAGGATTACCATATGGAATTCTTATTAATTATGGTGATATATAATATAATTATGTTAATTCCATTAAATATGAACATTACGGTATCATATATCTCATTTCTCTTACTAATTAACATAATACTAACTGGCTCATACGTGAGTAACGAAACCATAGTTAGGTCGAATATCAGAGGTTCAAGATCAAGTGATCTAATACCAATATTATCAATTCCATTATTCTTAATGATTGGAAGTTATGTTGGTTCATTGCGAATAATAATGTATATTGTTACTGGACTAATCGTATTATCTTCGTTTACGAAATCATTTGAAAAATACAATAAAAATATTGCACATCCAATATTATCATCAATTATTTCTATTCTAATTCTAACAAGTCCAGTAATTGCTTACAATATCTATATAGAGAATAATTATTATTCAAAAACATTTGAAAAAGTTTATGTACCATTTAATATAACACCAAATCAACCATATGAAATAAGAAATTATTCGAACGTTCTTATAAGTAGAGTATACTATAATCCATTAAAAGAAGAATATTATGTTTTTTATAACAACACTTGGATTAAGTATAATGATTCAAAAATAGAACTCTTAAAACTAAAACTCAAGCATCCATATAAACGTGTTACATTTGAAGGATATATTATTGAGAATAATACACTATACAAAATGTGTAGTATTGGTGAAAATACAATAAAGATTAGAAAATCAACATTAAATTAACATCCAAACAAATTGGTACATTTAAAGGAGAATTGGAAATTGGTAAGCAATAAATTTAAATAGTTATATATTAAAAATATAATGGTGGTGGAGTATGAAAGTTAGTGCTAACGAGTTATACATAGTCCATAGTGAAATATACTCGGAATTATACAAAATTAGTGGTGACTATGAAATAATCGCTGACAAAATTGAAAAAATAGGAGAAAGAGTTTTTCGCGTTAAGAACCCTAAAATAAAACTACCAAAAAATGAAAAACGAGATAAAATATCGTTAGACGGAGAATACATACTCAGAATTCAAGTAGTAATTACACACAACAGTCCATTAACAATTATTACACTCACAAAAATTCAGGAGGAAAAAACGTAAAATTGGGGGTTCAAAGATGTTCGCCCAATTAAAACCAATAACAGAGGTCAATAACGAATATGACATAGATCTAATAAAAGTTACTTATGGTGCTTACGTTGAAATAAAAAAACACCACCCATTATATGAATCGGTACTAACCAAATTCGATTACCCTATAGATAAAATTCTAGATAAGACTCAAAATAAGATTATAATCTTTAGAGTTGACAATTTTAATGTTGTGGATGCATTATTATCCAAACTTAAAGAGGTAGATTATAATGGTTACATCTTTGTTGCAAGTGATGATGTTGACGTTTTGGAATATATAAAGAACAGAACAAAAGGAGAAATTAGAACACTAGTTGAACTAGATATAATAAGTCATAATCCGTGTTTCTATGAAAGATTATTAAAAGAATACCGAATTGATGGAATAATTTTTGAATTGGACACTTTCAATAAGTTACCAGATGAGGTGTTAACATTGAGTGAGAAATTTTTCATCCTTGTAAAGGGGTACACCTTAAATAGTGAATTACACATAAATAATCTAAGTTCAATAGACTTTATAATAGTAAATAATGGGTGAAACAATGAAGGTGTCCCCATCTTATCGTAAATACGTGATACATAATATATACGCTATAATAACATATAACACGATAGCATTATGGCCTATACTATACTACACTATGGGACTTAGATTAAACGTTTTTGAAACAATAATATTTACGTTTGGGTTGGTTTTCGCCCAGTTTTTATTTCAAACTAGTGTATTCACAACTGAAATAAAGAAAATATCATTAGTAGGATACCGTAGTAAACTAATATATAACGATGAAGAGATACCATTGATTTTCGCAAATCTCGATTCACATTCATTTGTATCAATTAACAAAAAAATTCCAAATCAAATTATAGTATTAAGTTCTAATGATATTTTGCTTTCAATATTTCACGAATTGGGACACTATTTTCACAAAGATCCAGTAAAAACAGTAATAATAATGATGGCAACAACAATCATAACAACAATCACGACATATATATTTCATAAACCTATTCACGCTCTAATCTTATACGTGTTATTATCATTTGTTGTATTATACTTAAAACATCGTTCTGAAATACGTGCTGATAAATTTATGCTAAATTTTATAGATTGCGAAAGTTATAGAAAATTCATTGAAAACGTAACAGGAGTACCGTATGAGTTTATCGAAACGCCAAAAACCAAAAAAGAATTATTAAAACATAAAATTATAAGTATACTTTTAGGACACCTAACTTACGAATATAGATTTAGAATGTATGAGGAATGCAAAAGAAATGAATTAAATTCTTTAAATGGAGATAATGAATACTATTATGGGAATCAAAATGAAAAACCTCTTAGTAATAAGTATTATAATGATATTTCTATCGAGTTTAACAATAGCGAAACACTCAATTAGCATAATAAACAATAATAATATCGAATACGTGTATGATAGTTCAAACTTTGGTACGTTGTTCGATGTTCGTTCACCATATAAATTCCAACCAGACGGAACAATATACGGAAAATCTACAAGTTATGTTGACTTATTATCGATCAAGAACTTCAGAGTACCAGCAAAAATTATTGGTATTATATCACAACCTTCTGGTGATGGATACGATTGGAGTGGATTAAAAGTTGTATCATCAAGAGATGATCAATATATTCTTTTACTAATCGATCCAGAAAACCCAGTTTATCCACATGGAATATATTATAGTTATACACTAAACGGTTTGCACGAACACAAATACTTCTCAAATAGTGCACAAGCAAACACTTTTTATAATTTTATTATTGAAATAAGTAAGAATAATGTCCGTTTAGAAATTCCAGAATTGGACTTTGATTATAACATAACCGTTAGCGCCACTATGAATTTAATTAAAGTCGGAATAACAACTGATGATAAAATTGTATTAAAAGAATTAAAAGTTAGATATATTCCAGTCCAAACGTGTGTATTATAAGGATATTTAGATTTCTTATAATTAATTTTTCTTTAGAATTTAATGTTCTTTCCATATTAAATAGTGATTTTTAAAAAGAAAATGTAATTAAGATTTAGATATTTTTAACTTGATATAATAATGAATTATGTGGGCGAGCAAAATGAGTAGTCTATTATCATCAATTGATTTCTTATTTGGATTGCTAATACTATTATTTCTATGGTATTTTATTGGGTTTGAGATAATAGATATATTGTTCTTGGGTTTAGCATTTGTTTTTCCAATGTGGAAAATTTTGTTTGTAATATTTTATTATAACATTGAGGATTTTCTGATGATAGAATTTGGTTCAACACGATACATATTCTTTTTCCCTAATTTATTTGCACTCCCACTATACTTTATATTGTTGTGGAGATATGGTGTTATTCAACACCTCAAAAAACACTGGGATATTACCCCAATAACGATCAAGATTGGTTTAGCGTTATTTATATTGATGTCCATAATTACAGTTAGATATCCAGATATTACTTTGCTATTAGTTATTAGGTTCATAGTTGGTTATATTCTGAAGAAGTTTTCATAATTTTCTGACTGACCTCCTCACCACCCTAAAGGGCGAAGCCTTCAAAAGAAAACCGTAAACTTTATATACTTCATATACGTATATATAATTGGGTGGTAAAGATGAGAAGATTAGTATTGGGATTATCAATAGTGGTGCTAATTATATTTATTATGTATGTTTCTTTGGTTACAACGCATACAATAAAAGAACAGATGAATGAAATACAATATGGACTAGAACAGTATGACGCAAACAAAACACTAGAAATCATAAGAACATACGACTTAGATGATAGTACGCTTCTTTTGTCAAAAGAATTGACACCAACACAAAACTTCTTTATACTAAAACAATTTTTAGATAGAAATAATATTACATATAACTATACGAGAGCAGGTGATCCAAAAGAATTCATACTACGTGGTGGAGATTGTTATGATTATACAATGTTTATAACCTCTATGATACAAAGCGTATACAATGAGTCAACGGTATACATCGTAGTAATGAATGTAGTGTTTCCAGATGGACATAAAGAAGGTCATATGTTCCCAATATTTGAATACATAAAAGAAGAAAACGGAATAAAAGTTTACGGTGTATATGATATTCCAACAAAAACATACTTTGAGACCGAGAATTCATCAATAGAACATACAATTAAGCAATGGCAAGAAAAATCTGGGTTAGCAATTGAGAAAATTATAGTGTATAAAATCAACTTTGAGAATGGGAGTTTGATATCAATACAACCTATTAAGAGTTCAATACTGTACGGGATAAAGTTCAGATTAGAACATTAGAATTTTTTGGAATTGTTGTAAAAATTCATTTTCTACTTTTTGAAAAATGTTGATATGATAACAAAAGTTTTATAAATATTGTTCGATTTATTTATTCTGGGTGAGTATATTGATTATTAGAGAATTACAACACTCACCGATAACCCTATTGAAAGTTGAACCTAGCATAGAAAACATAAAAGGATACGATTTTGAATTTTTCGAGAAAGTATTATTTCACCCTAGTATAGAACTTGTAGAGAAGGTAACATATCACACAATAGATAAATTCATAGAATTTTATGAAAAGTACGGGAATAAATATTATCATAAGTTTATTGTTGTCCCTGACTCTTCTTCACCAATAATTTACATTAGGCCCAATCATTTAATGATTTATGACAATGTTGTAGGAATAAATATATTTTCGAAAAGGCAAGATAAATTTATAATTCATAACCCAAAACTTATACTAAACGGTTTTTATGTACAGATAATTGAATACATAAAAACTTATGTAACTACAGACGTATCTATATACTTTGACGGAAAACTCAATTTGCATCTTAAGGGTGAGGAAATAGATATCAATACAAAAAGTCTTAGAGAGATTATGAAATTAATTTTCAAAAAGAGAAATCTTAAATTTTAGAATCGTATTTATAATTTTTGATTCCAATAGTTTAACTTTTCTGTCATCATACAATTTATTCTTGTAAATTGCACCAAGTAATGAGTATAATAATGCAATTTTAATATTTAATGGATGGTTAGAATTAACAATATCATCCATCTTTTCTTCTAAGTCTTCATATGTTGTTACACTATCAAAAACGGATTCAATAGAATTCTCTTTATTAATTGTAATTGTTTCGTCATTGTACTCACTTAATTGTTCACTATCGATATTATAATCTTCGGTAGTGGATATATCATTTAACACTTCCTCATCATCTTTATTTAATTCTCTTTCACTCTCATAAGTATCTGCTTCATCCTCTATTTCGTTTTCTAACTCTAGTTTTGTTGTTTCTTCAAGTTCTTCAAGATCTTCTAATGCTTCTTCTTGTTCTGATGTGACACCCTCTACTACTGTCTCTTCATTAGTATCTTCTTTGTTTATAAATTCCTGTTCGATCTTAGTAACTTGATCCAACATCATTTGCGCTTCTCTATAAAGTGGTTCAAAGTCTTGTTCGACTAGTGGGTCAGCATTTAACATAAAATCCTGTAATTCCTCTTTAAGTTCTTTTATTTCGTTTAATAAATTTTCAACTTTATTTTCTTCACCATTTTTAATGCTTGAGTATAGATAAAGTATTTTTGTGTACTTACTTTGTATCTCTTCAAATTCACTCATCACGTTCGCAACTAAAAGCATTTTATACCCAACAATATTAGTAAAAATAAAATTTAAATAAAGATGAATTAGAGTTTAATCTTCACGCCACAAGAACCTACTATCTTTAATACTTTGTTTATGATAGAGTTTTCGTCATCAAACTTTGATTGAATATACGTTGCTTCCTCATCTGTTTCCACGTTCATTACGTAATCTTTTCCTTCTTTAGAAATCACAAAGGTTATTGTTGGCATTACTGGATCGTTAGTAAAAACATCTATTATAATATTATCGTCAACAATAACCCTAACATCCTTGTTATTAATTTTATTAGTTATACACTTGGCAATATCAATTAAACCACTATTGTTGCATATAATATCACTATTGTAACTTTTGCATAATTCGACTTTTACTAGTTTTCCAAATAGAATATTTAATCTAATAAAACCATTGACAATAAAATTTGCATTAATATACTTTGCAATAATTGATGGGTCATTAGAAGTTATTTGTTTACAGTTACCCTCATAGATTATTTCGGTATAATAATCATTAGCGAACTTAATAACTTTTGGTTCATTGTTCACGTATTGAATAAATGAAGGGTTCTCATCAATAATTTCAAGTATTTCTTCAAAATTATTAGTTATTGAGTTGAAGTCGAACATAAAATATTTTTTATTATTATCAGAATTGTTATAAATATCTATAATGCCTCTCTTAATATTAACGTCAGATTTTCCAACTTTTTCCAATAACTTTAGAATTCTCTCTATTAGAAAGTTTCTTTTGAATTTCTTTATAAGTTTTAATAGCGTAGTATAATTGTTCTTACTAACATTACACTCAATTTCTACAAGTGTATCGTTAAACAATTTCAGAGTTATATAATCATCACCCTTTTCAAGTAATATAATTATCTTGTCGTACTCTACAAAAATATCGTCTGTTCGCCATCCATTTATCTTGACGTGGTACTTACTCAAATCATATTTAGATAAAAATATGAATGAATTTTTTCCATCGAATTTTATTGGGTAAACACTATCATTATAAATTACAAAATTATCGTACTGAATTTTTTTATCTAACACGTATTTCATAATATTTTTTGTATTTTGACCATTAACAATTATATAACCACTAATTTTATCGAATATAATTCTCGCAAATGAATTTTTAGAATACACATTTATGGAATCATATAAAGGATGATGAACAAGAGATACATTCTTGAACCTTTTTGATAATTTATCATAAACATCATACACGGTCATCATAATCCCACCTAAAAATGTATTATTACCAAGCATTATAAATTTTCAATAAGTATATTATGGTTAACAACCGAAAACTTTATATACTTCATATACGTATATACAAATGGGGTGATTAGTATGAGAAAGTGGGTATTTGTGTTGGTAATAATTTCGACACTACTAACAACACAAGTTGTTAGTGCTTGGTTTAGTATTGATGAGATCGCTAGTCTGGATTTCTCACAAATACCAATAGATAAAGGACGAGCAACATTAAGATTAACACTACCAACTAGTTGGAAAGATGGAGCATACAAAGTTGAAGTCTATATCCCATCAGGACTAGTTGTGACTCATACAGAAAACTTTATGCAAGGATATAGTGTATACTCCACGATACTAAGACCCGGAGAATCAGCAAGTCTAGTAATACAGGGAACTATGGTTGGAACATATGAAATTCCAATTAAAGTAATAACAGAAAACGGAAGAACATACACAACAAAAGTCACCCTAACGGTATATGACCCATCAATAGTTAAAAATGGCGAGAACAATGGAGGAATAAAGGGGATACTATACTCTATCATTCATAGTGATATTCAAACCAAACTAATAATTGGGATAATCATAATAGTTGTAATACTTGCAGTTAAAGGAAGAGGTGAAACAAAACTTGATGTAAGTGACCTGGATATTGAAAACAGTACACCATCATTATTCAAAAATAACTACGTTAAAGAGGAGTATGAGATAACAATAGACCCAGTAAATAAGAAAATAGAAGTGAAGAATCTAGGTAAAGTAAAAGATAATAACAAGAAAGATGATGAAACAACAATAGACGATGAACTCCTCGAAGATATAATGTTTAGTACTGGTGAGACATTAATATCATTCAATGACGAAAAAGATAATAAGTGATGTTTCACACTCTGTTCAAAATTTTTTGAAGATTAACTCTATATAATAGGTTGTTCTCTAAGTAATGTCTTTCGTAAAGGTTCGTGGTGAATAAAAACATTATAACTACCATCCTTAGTCTTAGCACGTAATAATAAATGTGATACCACTATAGGATAAAGAATCTAATCTTTAAGTAATCTATTGATATTGTGTAAATGTTCAAGTAGTTTATCGAGATTTTCATTATATCGTAAGTTTCGCCATCCGAGAACATCGCACTTTATTACAAATTCATTATTAGTTAAATTAGGTTCTACGTTAAGAACGTTTATGAGGTAATCAAGTTTTGATATATCAGCAATTTCATACGTTGATAATTTGTTCTGTTTTATGTAATCAATAAGGATATCAACTTTTCTTTTGAAGTTTTTATCAACATTCTCTGACCATTCATCAATTTTATTATAATTGTGTTCGAGATATTGTAGTATTCTTTGAACGTCTGGAGAGTACATACCATTTTGATATGGTTCAAAAGTGTCATCGTGAGTTACTAAATATATAATCTTTTGTGCATAAGTTCTCGAATATTTAGCATTCTTTCTTAAAACTTTCATCACGTATGCAATACTCTCACCAGATAACTCCATTAATAATCACCAAAATATAGTTTCAAAATAAAATTTAAAAAGTTTTTGGACAATAAAATCATCTATTTTCAATGATCTCAATAATTTGTGGTATATCAATAGCGTTTTCATACGGAACATAAATGTGAGACTCTGGATAAGTATAAGACTCAACTTCTCGGTTAGTTAGTTTTGTTAACTTATACGTATAACGTTCAATTATAATAAGGTATCCTTTTTCGAGTGGGTGAATATTAACGATTGTTTGATATTTATAATAGTATGATTCAGATTCATAGTCATCGACATATTCAGTTTTAGTTGCAAAGATCTTGTTAACGTTAGTTTCAACTTCAAAACCTAACTCATAAAGTTTATCAATCAAATTCTCCACATTTTTCACCATTAAAACAGAAGAAAATAAAAACTTAAAATATTCACCACTAAACTTTAATCGTGACTCTCACATAAACATCAATAACTTCGTCAAAATCATAACCTTCAGAGTATTCACCACTAACCTCGATAGACTGAATACAATTAATATAGTCCGACATTGAAAATATTAATCCCGTAATATCTAATGACCAGGTATCCGAGTATATGAAATCAATAGTGTTCTCTTCAAATATTATTAACTCTGGGTGTTCTGATAATAAACGTTTAATTAAAAGTAATTTATGTTCATTGATATTATAGTTACTCTTGATCGTATGGATTATGTCATTTATATTTTTCATTTCTTTTGTTTCTCCAGTCTTAAACTTCACGTAAACCATATTATTCACCACTATATGGAACACGTTATAAATACTTAAACTTTTCGATTTCAAAAAAGAAGAAGATAAGTATAAGTCAAACAATATAGAATTCAAGAACGTCGTCCTCATTAAAGTTAAATCCGTAGTGTTTAATGTTTTCAAGAATTTCTTGTGCAAGCACATATCCCTCTTCAGCAGAATTTACCAAGTCTCTAAAAGTAATCCATCCTTTTGTTTGGCAATCTTCGTAAATGTTTATTACTTCCTCGATTTCTTCATAGTCACCGCGTCCTACTAAAACGTACTTATGTTCAATAACCTCTGCCTTATATCCGTTTATAGTTTCGGTTTTGTGTTCATTTCCAATTTCAAGGAATACATCATAACTCATTTCTGGATCACCATTTATTCTATGAACATTAATAGTTTAAAAGATTTTCTAAGATGATGGAACAACTATTTGTAGTCCACCACTAAATATGTCGAATAAAATTTCTGCGTCTAAATTATATAATAATAGTTCCTCATATAAGTCAAGAAACTCTTTGATTTGTGCATTTTCTTTTGGTATTATTATAATACTATGGTTGTACTCAAGTACCTTATCAATAATATTTAGAAACGATAACAATAAAATGAGTGACACATTAATAGTGAAACTTGTTTATAATGATAAACTAATAGTTAGGGAAAGAATAATATTCACTACGTATATGTTATTTACAAAAGATTATTCATACCGGGGCACAATACTAATGAATAACAATGATGAAAACATCTTTAATAATTCAACGTATGTTGCGTATCATATAGTGAAACGCCAGAAATACAATTTCAATCTTGACGCTGTAAGAGTGCCACTAAGTATTGAAACAATAAAACGTGCAACGAGGGGAATAGAATCAAAGAAACTAACTGGAGAACAAAGAGGGTTTACAGTAGAAAGTAAGAAAAAATATCACCAAAAAATACTTAGTAAATATTTGCAATATGATGGAGACACGAGAAGTATGGGTGGTAGACTGGCAAAAATAATTGCATCAGGAGAAATTAACAAAGTAGTACTAGTCAGAGAAGCAATTACTAACGTGAACGCATACCTAAAACAAAAACTTAAAGAAAGTGGTTTATCAATAAAACAATTATCAAAACTAACAGGGATTAAAGAAACAACATTATCACATTATTTTAGGACAGACTTATCAGGTGCATCGCTCCCACCAAGAGAAGTCTGGAGATATTGAAACCAATTCTTAACCTCGATGAATATGAAGAACATATAAAAGAAGAATATAAGTCAGTAATTCCATCACCAAACCCGAAAGGTGCAAACCCACCAAACGTGATATTAATTGATAATGTGAATAACATTGAAGAGTTTAGAAATAAAATAGTAGAATTCTTAACAAAAGCAACGTGTTATGAAAACTGCGATATATTTATAGGAAGGTATTGACACTACATAAGAAAAATATAATAAAATTCAAAGGAAGTGCATCACTAGTCCATAATAATCAAGTTCGTAGTCAAAATAACTAACAACTTCCCAACCTTTTTTCACAAGGAAATCAAGTAATTGCTTAACAATCTCTCTAGCATATGGAAACATACCAAAAAAGTAACCTCTATCTTTAAATTCCATATTTAATGTTTCACAAATTTCGTCTAGTTCTATAAGATTCATACTATCTTTTGGAGATACGATAGCGTCTTTATTAGATTGTAACTCAATGAAGACTGGTTTCGCCTTATTTTTCTTGAGGACTTCATAGATTCTTTTTGCGTCGTTCTCTGGAAAATTAATTATAGTGTAATCGTCAAAATTATATATAGTTGCATTCTCAAGTTTCTTTTTTTGTTCTATGTCGAGAAATTCTTGAATATCTCTATCAAGTTCTTCTTTAGATTTTCCGGTTACAGATATTCTATAATCTCCGATATATATATTAAACACTTCCATATTTATCACCTCGTCATAAAGTGAAAAAATAGTTCTTATAAACTTTTCTATTTAAAATTCGATAATAATAAAGTCATCGTTAATGTATGGACGTGGATTAACTATATTACCATCGTGGAATAATTCAACGTAAATATCATTTATGTCATTATTTTCAATAAATTTTGGAACACTTATAAGAATTCTCTGGAACTTTGGTTCATACATTATTGTTATATTTTCAACACTAATATTATTTCCAAGTTTATTGAATATTTCAGTATCAACAATTATTTCTGCAACTTTTTTTAGGCCAGAATATGAGATACTAAAGTATTTATTTATATTTTTGTCAGAAATACCAAGAAACTCAATTGAATTAATTTCATAGTCTTTTATGAAACTTTTCTTCGTTACAAATAATTCATCAACATCATTCTCTATTATTATTCCATCAACACATAATGTCTTAAAGTTCTCAGAGATACACACTAATGGAATTCTTGTTATATAATCATTGTATATGAAATTGTAAATGTAGTCACCATTAGATTCAAGGTAATCGTATACCATAAGTATTGTATATTTACCTTCTTTAATTTTTGAGTAGTTTTCTATAGTGTTAATAAGATCTTCAATTGATTTCACAGAGAAGTTAATACTAATTGGTATACGTTCGTCATTAATTATTATTTCCTTTGTTAATGATACAGATTTGTTGTAATCATAGTGCGTGACGTGTTTTGCAATAATTTTGTTATCGTTTATATTAATACGAGTTATAGTTTCCATTATTGACACCACAACTTGTTGGCATTATTTGTATTTAAATTTTTCGTTTTAAAAGAAAATATTTAGAGAACAGTCTAAATGGTGTGTCGTTCAAATGAAAACGTAAACTTTATAAGTGTTCTAAAATATAATTTATAGTGACGAATAGATCCACAAAGACAATATTAGAAAGGTGGTATGTATGAAAGAGGAGATCCATATTGGAGATAAGAAGGTTGTTATTGAACTTCCAGATAATGCTATGATAAATGTTGTTGAGGATGGTGATACAATTCGGGTTGATATCAAGACTACAGATAGTAACACTATAAAAATAAAGAATTACGATGAACTTATAGGATTTGTTGACGTTATGAATATTTATGATAAAGATTATCCTAAATTTATCGAAGAAGACCTAAAAGTAATTTCAACATTGATATGCAAGAATAACTACAACGTTAAACACTCAATAGACGAGTTTGTTGAAGTTTTATATGATTCGCTTATAGAAAATGGTTTAGAGATGTCAGAGGAAGACTTCAAAACAATAATGTATAGTTATTTGGCGTATTATGGTATCGCACGTGACTTTATAGCTTTTAGGGAGATAAGGTACGTAATAAAAGAATTAACAGAACTTCTAAAACTTTATAATAAGGAACTTGAGAACGCAAGAAGTGAGCGTTATAGGTGCGTGCTTCGCTCAAAGATAAATATTATTTCAAAAGTCATTGATGTTCTTAGTGGAATAATTAATGGCCCAAGTATTGTAATACTTGATAATGACAATGTTGGAGGAGCATTTGATTTCGTTGTTGCAAGAAATAATGAGGACTTAAGAAGAAAAACTAGTAAAGTGATCTTGAAGCAGTTAAAAACAATGGAACACATAGAAAATAGTCTTAGAAGTCTAAGAAAACCATAACGATTTTTTTTTCGCTTTTTTATAACAACTAAAATAATCCTATAAAAGAGAAATATTATTTTATTTTTCACAATAACTTATTTTGGTTGAATTTAGTTTAAGTTTTTTATCCACTATTATATTGTGGTGTTGGAAATGTATTATTTGGTTGGAATTAACTCAAAGAGAAATGAAGTAAGAGTTTTAGCAACCGGGGATAGAATGGATTCGCTAGTGTATAAATGGATTAGTGATATTACAGGAAAAATTGTAACATCATATGTTAATTTGTGTAATCAGGGTAGAGATGAATATTGTAACGTTGATACTATAATTAAGGACACGACAAACAGAATACTTGAACAATTTGAAAAACAAAAAGGAAAATCACTATTAATATTGGACGAAAAAGAATACTCTAAACTAATTAGTGCTATTAATGAGGCACAACAAAAAGGTAAGGACAGAAAAATTAAGGTTGAAGGAGTGAATGTTGAAAAAAGTATTGATAAAAAGAAATTAGTGGAAGTTACAAAGATATATGTTGCAAAAGTTCTTCATAAAATAGATCCTAGAGCAGTTAAAAAACACAAAGTTCTAAGTAAATACTTGAAAAAATCACCAGAAAAAGTTAAAGTTGTCAAAAAATTTGCAAAAGAAAAAACAACAATAGTTGTAAACAAATACGTTCAATTTAACAAAGAAGTATTAACAGAAGGTATGGCAAACGCTCTAACGGAACTTGAAAGTGAGGAACTTGATAAAGGAATGGGATTTGGTATAAAACTAGTTATAATACTATTTATCATAATGTTGTTAATTTACGCATATGAAAAATTCGTCAAACAAGGTGTTCCTCTTTGGAACATCTGATAATGATCCATATATGTTCTCTATTTCTTAAACTTCTTTCAATATGATATGAGTGGTGATGTGTATGTATGATATTATTAGAATTGATCAATCACAAAATAAAATACATTATATAGTTCGTGACGTTTCGAAGGACGTGGCTGTTATGAGTTGGTTTGCTAATTACTTATTAGAAGTGATACAAGATTATTTCAGGAAATGTAATAATGGTCAAACAGAATATTGTGAATTTGATACGCTATATGAGAAATGTTATAACGATATTATTAGTCTTCTCAATGAGAATCCTCAGACGTATATTATACCTGCTGATGAAATGCAAGAAATAAGAGAGAAAATTAGAATTGCAAAAAGTAGTGGTAGAATTTTCAAAATGAAAATTAAAGGAATTAATGTTCTGAAGTCAATTAATACAAACAAACTAAGGGTTTTCGTGAAATTATTTGTTGCACAGCAAATAAAAATGATGTATCCAGAAATTGTTAAACATAATTCAAAAATAAGAAAATTTGCAAAAAAGAATCCAGCAACAATCAATTTTGTGACAAGAGAGAAAAAAGAAAATATTAAAATTGTAATAACTCCTCAAACTAGAATAATAGAAGAACCAATAAGACACGATGTAGTAGTATACAAAACTAATGTTAAAACCGGACTAGGAACTGGTGCAAAAATACTTATAGTGATACTATTGATAATAATATTAGTAATACTTTATACTAAATTTATGAATCACGAACCAATCCCATTAAATATCTAATTTATTTCGTGAACCTTTGTTATTTATTCTATTATTTTGTAAATGATATTATAATTGGAGAATTGATAACCACAAACTTTTTATACTATCATTTTAAGCAAAATATGATAAATGTACAAAGGTGATATTAATGAAAATAATAGGAATAGCGGGAAAGATTGCAAGTGGGAAAACAACAACCGCATACATTATAGCAAAACACTCTAAAAAACCATATAGAATAAGTATAAGTGATGTTCTAAGAGATTTACTAGTTGATAATACCTCTTTATATGATACGAAGATAAGTATAGAGTGGTCAAACAAAAAATTCGAGAGACAAAATTTAATTAAATTCGGAAAGATAATAAAAGATAGATACGGAGATGGAATATTAATGCAATTAGCAATTGAGAAAGGACGGAACCTCGAAAAGAAAGAAGGTTATGACACGCTAATAGTGGATGGCGTGCGAAGTTTGGGAGAAGTGGAAGTTTTAAAAAAGGAAAACGGAACACTATTTTACATTGAAACGGATTTAGAGATTAGATTCAAACGATTAAAAGAAAGAAATGATAGAAAAGATGAAAATATAAAGACTCTTGAGGATATGATACATTTTGACGAAATAGAAGAACAATTATACAAAATTTCAAAAATAAAAGAAAAAGCAGATTACGTGATAGGAAACAACGGGACAATAACTGAACTAGAAAGGAAGATTGTTGAAATATTATCTCAAATACAATAATTTAACAAAACTCCTAACTTTTTGAACATTTTTGTATTTTTATATAGTATCTTCTTTGATCTTTGAATAAAATCTTCACTAAAATAAATAGATGGTATTTATAGTTATGATTATGAAGAACTAAAATATGAATGTGAGATAGTTTTTGTATTATAAAAATAGTTCTATTATTCATTAGGATTATGTGTTAATATTTTAATGACTTGTGTTGTTTTAGATTTGCAAAACCGAAAATTTTATATATTTTAATTACGTATATATTGTTGAGGTGGTTATTATGGGTGTGTATGGTGTAACATATGTAAGGTTGACACCCGAAGAGTTTTACAAGTATAAGGACGAAATACTTGCGTACCTAAATGAGGAAACTAAACGAGTAAATGTTCCAGGTATTAATTATGGTTATGATTTACACACGTTCTTCATTGAACATAGAAATAAGACATTAGATGACTTAGTGAATGATATTAGAGAATACTTTCGATTAGTGACGGATACTAAACTTGAAGATTCCATAGCAATATCATTCAATAACGATTATAGATACGTTTTTGTTAATTTCCCATACGAACATGCAAAGGATGCTTATAAAGTTTTGCGTGATAATAATGCGCTCCCAGTTATTCTAGAAGTAACAGGTAATGTTTGTATTTATGGCGTTCCGAATACTGAATATTTTGTTGATCCGGATGTTGTAAACGAAGTTTATGACCTTCTAAAAGGAGTACTTGGGCAAAAGTACTTCTACACATATGGTTTTGTTTGTAAACTTCAGAGTGCTATGTGTTTACCTGATAGATTGAAGTTTTTCCTTAAGGTCGATGATCCTAATAATTTTGAAAATCTTTATGATATAACTTATTATTTTATCTCGGAAGAATGGAATAAAAATTGCAAAATTAATAAATTCATAGGGTACAATAAGGGATGGAGAACTGTCTATAATATTTCATATGATGAAGTTGATGGTTTCATAGTTGTACCATACAAAGAAACTCTTGCAGAATTGCTAAGATACAAAATAGACGACTTTATTATTGTATTGTAGATTCGTTTTCGACCATTTTTATTTTTGTAGTATTTGAGTTTAAAGTTAATAGGAAGGATGTCTGACATTCTCTCATTCTTAAGGAATAGTACAATATTAAAATGAAGATTGGATAGTTTAAGTTTTTTGTTTGTATCAAATTATTGGGGTTATTAGTGAGAGATCTAATTAAGGATTTTTGCAAAGGTAGTATAAACATTTGTCCTTATCGTAATAACTTTATTTTGTTGTTTAGAGATGCACATTCAATGTTAAAGTATCAAACTAAAATTATTAAGAAACTTAGAGAAGTTAGTAATGAGTATTCTAATATTTATTTTTATAGAGAAGTGATATTGTTGTCTAAACGACAAAGACCAGATATTAGGGGTGTTATTATATTACCGTATAATGATCTTATATCTATTCACGTTAATACAACAGAGTTTTATACAAGAAAGTCCTTGTTTGAGAAAGAATTAGTACTATTACTATCTAAGGCATATAAACCTATTAATGTTCATAGTATTGGAGATTTTCCAGTTAGCAAATTATATTGTATTCTTGAGTTTTTATCGTCAATAAAAGATATTATTTATTTTGTTGATGTATACTATTGGAACTATATGATAGTTAGAATGGGTTTAACTAAAAAGGCATCTAATGGGCGCGAAATTATTACTCGTATTAAATTTTTAGAAAAAGATTTTAGCAAAGACAAATTTAGAATACTCTCAAAAATATTGGATAATATTGAAGAATTCGGTTCGAATGTATATACAATTCTTATTGGCGACAAGATTACTATTATTGATGAGCATTACAATTATATGATAATTGATGATAATATGAATGTTAACAAAATTAGTGTCAGAAATATTGAAGAATTCGAACTCCCTAAAAGATTTTACGATGAATATATTCCTCATAGATATATATTTCGGTCATTTAAGACTAAAGGTAACCAATACGTATTGATTTTATCGGTTGATAGGTTTGTAGTATCACAAAAGTTTGCGTTATTAAAGGTAACTCCAAAATTCTTTGAATTATTAAGAGATATTGCTTCAAATGATAATGTGAAACTGTTTGAGATAAATGGTTATCCTATATTAGTAACTAGTTCTGGAGCATTTTTAGATATAATTAATAAAAGACTTTATACAGTTCTACTTTATAACGGAAAGTGCAAACTATTTTCTGTTAATCAAAATTATGGTATTGAGAAAAAGTTATTCGAATTTTCTAATACATATGAAATTGTTAGAGTATTTAATAGGAAGTGATCTTAATTAGTTATTGTTTCTCTAAATGATAAAGTGTGAGAAGTTAATGTTTATATAAGAGAAAAAATGGATTTATCTAAATTCTATTTTTTGTGTTCTGGCGTATTCATTGCATTCTTTGTGTGCTATTACTATGTTCAATATATCACTATTTTTTGTAATGGAGAATGGTTCTATATGTGATAAGTGACTTTCGTCTATATTGGTAATTTCTCTACCGCAATATGGACAAATTGGTTTTTTACCATTTTTTGATATATATAATTCCCAAAGGAATTCTTTTAACTCTTTTGGTGATCTATCATAATATGTTGAACTCTTACTAACTAATAGTCTTTTTACCATATCGATTATCGCTTTCTTCATTCTTAGAAAGTTGCCATATTGACTGTATGTTTGCGTGTTTTGTGGGAATAGTTTGAGAAATGTTATTATTGCTTCGTGTCTTAATTCATTTTTCCTATGATATATTAGGTCTTTGTTGTATTTTCTGGCATAATAGACTGTTAATAGTTCGAATACTGATGCTAGTAGTGATGGTGCACCCTTATAAAATGTTATTTTGGCGTACTTCTTATCAATGTTGGGACGTATAAACATTATATCCCCAAACACTCTATAAACATCATTAATCGCGGTTTCCAATGTCTGTTCGAGGTTCTTTATGAATGTTAGTCCATCAATTGAATTTATAACTTCACGTCTATCCCTTAATATTGCTGGTAAAATGTTTTTCATTGGGTTCGTTACACTATACTTATGATCGAACACCATATTGCCATTTATAAGAAAGTCTGTAATTATGAAAGTTATTTCAAAACTTCTTGTTTGATAGAAGTATTCTGATGAGAACATTTTACGTAAGTGTTGATTGTTTGAGAGTTTGTTTAATAGGTCGAAATAAGGTTTCATATCATTTATATTAATCGCCCTTATTATGTCGTACTCAGAAATTACTGTTGAACCCTTGTTTAGACGCACAAAAACGTCGATAATTATGTTGTATACGTTTGTAATATCATTACTCTTTAGTTCTATGATTTTAAACTCAATTTGTCTCTCCTCTAACCATTCCCTAAATATTTCAATGTTTTTATCTTTGAATAGTTCAAGAAGTCTTTGATAATCAATATTATATGAAATATCGGTATATTTCCTATAAACATAACGAGGATCTAATTTTGGTTTCCCAAGAATTTTTTCAACAATTTCCTTATCTTTTTCGTTTAGTGCGTCCATAAACCATAGAATTGACTTCAAACGTTGTTGGCCATCAATTACTAGGTACTTGTCTCCAATTTTTATTGCATATATTGGTGGAATTGGATATCCCTGGATTAGTGATAGTATCAAATCACGTGCTTTATCTTTTCGCCATACAAAACCACGTTGAATCTCAGGAATTATTATTTTTCCTTTTTTATATTTGTTAACAACTTCTGAAATAGAAATATTCATTGTCTTTGGTTCAACGTCGTTTACTATTAGAATATCGTAGTCTTTTGTGCTAACCATATTAACATCCTCCTTATTTGTTTGCCAAAAATATAATAGAAAAACTTATTTTTAAACTTTTCGGAAGTGAAACACCTTATCCGATAGAATAGAAAACGACAATTCTCTTTAGAGCATACTCATTAGAATAAGAGAATATGCTGATGTTATATGCTACTATTATATAACTACGAATAATACTAATAATCGTTATCTTGATAGAAACTATAATAGAATATGTCCATATTCGAAAACTTTATATATTAGATGGACAAATATTTAATTGGGTGATGAAAAAATGGAAAAATGTAATGAGTTAATACGTTACACAATAAATAAAATAATTAATAAGGAAAAATTACCCACTTACAAAATAGACAACGACAAAATTATAATAGGTGATAGTATAGAAATCCCTATTGAAATTCTTTACGTGCTAAATGAAACAAATAGGTACAAAACGACATACAAGAATCAGGAGCATATCAAACTAGCGGAACGAGAAGGGTTTATTGAGAAAGAAACAATTAGAATTAGACCATCATATTGTGGATGGATATTGCTATTTATAACAAAAAACGTCTATATTGAGTATCGTGTGAATACTAACCAGATATACATTAGACAAGCGAGTAATAATAGGAAACTTTTACAGATATCGGGGAGAATAATATTCAACCTAGGAAAGATAATGACTGATCCAAACAAAGAATATAATGACTTTGACGTAAGAGGAAAAATTAGAGAAATGGGTGAAAGATACGACGACTACAAATACATATTTGATGCACTAAAAAGAGTTGGAATGATACATTACGATGGAAGAATATTACAATGGACACCATTTGGATTTATATTCTGGCACATTCTAAATAATAGAGAATTAGGATATGTACGTGAAACTAACACCGACTACAAAGAGAATTAATAACTAAAAACAATCTAACAATTTTATACCTATCTATTTTTTACGTTAAATTATAGAAACATTTAAATACTATAATCCTCTATATTCTTTAGTGATTCAAATGTCCAAGAAAATTGTGTTACTAACCTTAAGTATTGTATTGACTATAATAGTTTTCTCTTCAGGATGTATATCAATAAAGAACTTTAACATAGGAAACTCAAACAATACAACAACTAATACAACAACCAATTCACAATCACACAATAACAAAATCCCATCAACTATCGAAGAAATCAATATGTTAGAAAGTTCATCAAAACTAGAAGTTGTTGATTTTTATCTTGATATCAAAAATATTACTGGGAACGTCTCAAAAGGTGATATATTATCGCATATAAATCAGGAAAACACTTACTTAAAGTTTTCCTCTAACGTAACGCCTAATGATAAATTTGTATTGTATCTTATTTATGAATTCCATTTAATCCCACCAGAGAATTTGCAAGAATATGAAGATACTATTAAAAATGCTATCACAAACGTTATCGGATTTGATGACTATAAAAACTTCTATGAATCTCATAATGGAAAAATGTACCTTATAGCAAGAACACCAGTCTTTAGTTTTAGTGCTAAAGGAGATTACCAAGTAGTTCCAGACGTACCTTTGGATGTAACCGTTGGATTACCTGATTTCTACGTTAAAGCAATAAAATTAGGTGTTGACGAGTTTATGACTGAGGATATTGTAACAAAAGTTATTGTAATACACAACGAAAATGGTGTATGGTTCAAAGTTCTTGATCATAGTGAATGATCTCTTCTCTCTTTTATTTTCTTGCAAATACATTTTATACGAATAGAAAATTTTAGATTAGAGAATAATATCGTTCATAAGTTCTGAAATTAGGCCATAATAATGGAACTTGTATTTTTCAACCTTAACGAACTTCCATCCTTTTTCACTAAGGAAATTTTTCAGTCTATCGATCACATTGTTTGCGATTGGAAAACACCAAATAGGTATTTTTCGTTAAATTTATTTGTAAGTTTATTACAAATATCATCTAATTCAATAAAATCCATATCCTGTTTTGGGATAACAATACCGTCGTGTTCACCAGTTCTCTCAACAATAATAGGTTTTGCATTAATCCTCTTGAGGACTTCATAGATTCTTTTTGCGTCATTCTCTGGAAAATTAATTATAGTGTAATCGTCAAAATTATATATAGTTGCTTTGGGCAACAATTCCTTCTTTTCTTTTTCTATGAACTCTTGAAGGTCTTTATCAAGTTCCTCTTCACTCTTACCAATCACCGCTACTCTATAGTCATCAATATAAATTTCAAATACTTTCATATTAATCACCAAAATGTTTTTGAGGAATAAATATATAAAGTTTTTGTCCAACACGCAAGGAACAAAATAATCACATTTTTTGAAAGTTCCATCATTTAGGAATAGGAGAATGACTGTCTAACGAACTAAACTCTAATAGGCGTGAAATTCATAGATGAAAAGAAAAACTTTTTAAGGTTTTCACCTATATCTTGCTGGTGGGTATTGTGATCGTAACAATTGTTAAGAAAAGACGAAATATAAATTTAATATCACGAACCTTTGCTTTGATATTTGTAAGTATTCTCGTGATTGCAATTAATTTATATTGGTGGCAAAGTATTAATACAAATGTTGACTCGATAGAGTTCGAAAGTTCTGGTGCAAAGTTTGTTGTAATTAACTCATTGGACGGATTTAATAATAAAACAACGACATTATTGAATACTAATGATTTATTATTATGTGCGAAGAACGGAACAATATACGTTGTCAAGAATGGTGATTTGGTCACACTAAACTATGTTAATCAATTACAGAATGGTGAACAAATATTATTTAGAAGTGATGTCCATCCTAACTTGAACAATATAAATACTAAATTTATAAGTGATTATAAGGTTAATGTGAACGCTAACAATACAAAACTATTTATTAATGTTGTTGCTAATAAAACTCCTTGGTTTATCATATTATTGTTATCACTCACACCACTATTATATGTGTATATTCTTATTAAAGGTGGTGAGATTGATAAGTATAAAATAATTGCATTCGTAATTCTTGTTATAATTAGTGTTATTCCACTTGATATTTTTGCAACCATTAATGCAATTATTCTGGGTTTGTTGATTGGTGCAATAATTCAAGTGAAAATATCGGAACTTTTTCTATCTTAATTCATATACGTATGTGAATAATCTACAATAGAAATCTTTAAATATTCTATTTTTGAAGTTTTGAATGGTGATCTTAATGAGTGATGTTAGGGTAAAGTTAATAGCATACACACCAGAACCCTTAAAGACTATTGCGAAAGCGACACTAGTGTCGTACTGGGATGACTGGTCTTTGGACAATATAGATAAGATTACGGAGAAGGATGCAGAAATGCATTTGCCAAGAGTATTATCGTACGGGCATGAGAGCGTCTTAGAACATATAGTATTGACTTTTGCAGTAGAAGGAGTTAGTATAGTTACGTTAAAACAAATAACTCGTCATAGACATATGAGTTTTACAGTTAGATCACAAAGGTATATTTCATTGGGAAGAGATGATAAATTTATTATACCGCCATCAATAATAGAAATTACGAAGAAGTACGAAAAGTGGTTGAATGAGGATTATGATGAGTTTGAGGATGATATAGATGATGAGTTGTATGAAATAATTGGACCGGATGGTGTTACTTATGATGAAATAGAAAAATTCCTAAAAGAAAGTTTGGATTTATATGAACGTTTAGTTTCTATGGGTGTTCCTAAAGAGGACGCACGGTTTTTCATACCACAGGCAATTGAGACTAAATTTGTAGTTACAATGAATATGAGAGAATTCAAACACTTTATAGGTTTAAGATTATGTGAAAGAGCGCAATGGGAGATTCGTGAGTTAGCACGAAAAATGTGGGAAGAAGTTTACAAAGTAGAAGAACTACGGCCACTATTAAAATGGGCAAAAATTGGTCCAAAATGCATACAATTAGGTTACTGCAATGAAGGCAAATTAATGCCACCGGGATGCTTACAAAGACAAAGAGAGTGGTGGAAAGAAGTTTGGAATAGTGATAAAAATGAACATTAATATTTTTTCTTTCCTAACAATAGTATTTTTTGAAAATATAATAATATTGTATGGTGGCAAAAAATGGTGGAAATAATAGATTGGAGCGTTAAAGATGAGTGTGAATCATATAACTTTTTAGGTGAATTATTTGATAATGCTAAAGTTTTTGCGCAATATCCGTGGCGAGAATATAGAGTGATTAGAGCAAACACTACGAATAGGAAATGTTATTGGTTTTTGTACGGTATCTTACGATATGCTGGCGTGAATTTTGATTATCTCGCATTATTAGACGAAGAGATTGATTGGTTTCACGTCATAAATACACACGAAGTTCTCGCTGTAGACATTGATAATACATTAATACTATGGGACAGTGATAAGTGGTATCCAAATCATAAAGTGATTAACTATGTGAATGATCGATATGATAATGGTAGTTTAATCGTAATATGGACTGCAAGATCTTCGACATATTGGAATGAAACACGAAAATTATTAAATAAAATTGGAGTAAAATATGACTTTCTTGTTATGGACAAGTTGTTCGCTAACAAATATATAGATGATATACCAGTTATTCATCCATCAGAAATAGAAAAATAAATAATTAACTAATAAACCGAAAACTTTATATACTTTTTTTGTAAAAACTATTCTGGTGGTATATATGATTCCAGTTGAAGTATTTGAGAAAATACTAAGTATCCAAGAATTTGATGAAGTAATTCATAGAGATTATAATGAAGTTATAAATGATGAAAGATTTAGAGAACTAATAACAACTAACTTTGACGTAAACTATGAGGACTTCATTAAAATTGTTGACAATTACTATAAAAAAATACAAGAATACGGAAAGTCTTACACTTGGTTTGGATACGATGACTTAATTTACTCTATATTCAAGGCTCTTGGTTTCGATGTCTACAAGACTGGTCGTGGTACAATTGTAGTTGAGGAGAATCCAGAATTACAGGAAATTGTTCTATATGTATTTGGTGATCCAGATTCAGGAATTGTATCTTATGATGTTGTTCGTGTAAAAGGATATCGTTTTGGGACATCATACATAATTCATAACGATGATGTAGTTTGGGGTTCTCCATATATAGGTTACCCGTTAGAAGTTAGACCTGTTGAATTGTATGCTATAGACGTGATAAAGAATAAACTCCAAATGTCATATACTCTCCATAAAATTGATCATAAAACGTATGAAAAGTATGTGAATATATTAATGGAACTTGAATGTATAATAGATAAATTGAAATCAGAATAGATTAAATCTTAATCTTTTGGTTTAATATATAAAGCAGTTGTGTCATCAAATATTTTTATTCTTGGGATCGTATCAATATCGTATAGAATTGAGTAATCATAAACCATATTAACCATTTTCTTTGTCCCGTGTACTTTGACTGTGTACAGTAAATCTTCGAATTTGTCGTAAACTCTAAATGTAGTAACTAATGAGTAAAATCCATCACTAGCAAGTAGTATTTCTGTTGGCCATTCGTTCTCTTTTACATAAAAGTAATTCTTCTTGTTAAAAATGTAATCTTCTGAAACTCTTGAAATATTTAGTTCTGGGTACCCACCCTCTTTATTCTGATATTTTTTACGAATACTTAGAATGAATTCACTAATTTGTTTCTCCCTATCTTCATCTGGAATATTCTCTTTTCTCTTTTGCATTATAAACTTTGTTATTTTATCATCTAATTTGTGATGCATTTCATCACCATAATAAATGTAATATCTATCACTTTCGAATTTGGATATTAATAATGTGTCACCTATCACCAATAATTCAGCACTATCTTCATTAAGTTTCACAATCGAGATTGAACCACCAGGTTGAAGATGTTCTTCAATATCATCGACTGATATATTTAAGATTTCCTCAAATTCACGTCTAGTGTCAAGAAGAGCACTCCTAACGATATCATACAATGGTTTGTTATTATATGTATACTTGTATAGATTTTTGGATAAAGTTTTCGCGAACCATTCAGCATTTGAATTATATCCAAAATTATTGAATAAATTGTTTGTTCTAGGTGTTGCTCCATCGATAACCCAAAACATATTCTTTGTGAAACCATAGTCATCTTCATTGAATGAACGTGATTTCCTAGTAAACGCATCAACTCTCATACTATACACCACCAAATCAAATAGTATTATTCCTTTAAAAACTTTTGATTTACAATTCAATACCAAATATTATGAATATTTGTGAGGGATACGTTGACAATTGAAAAGTTATAAAGAATTTTATCACAAACAAAAACTTTAAATATTTATTTTTGTTGGGTAAAATGGTGAAATATTATGAAGGTTAAGGTTATAAAAAGATTTTCAGACTCACATTATTCAATGCAGAGCAAACATAGTTACTCTGAATCTAGAGATATAAAATTTGATCTTGAAAAATGGAAAGCATATTATATTGAATCATCATATTGGGGTGGTGACATAGGAAACGGAATACCTCCAAGATCAAGTAAAAATGAAGGTGAAATTGATTTACCAGATGTATTCATATACTTAGATACTTATGAAGATAATTATAGAGAGCGTGTATCAATTACATTGGTTGCAAAGAGAGAAAAACCAGTATGTGTTGAACTATTATATTATCGGTATGAAAGTGACTTAGTTAGAAACTGTTACGACGAAGATGATTGTCCACCAGAAGAATGGAATGTAGTCCCAGAGTTAGAGGAATTAATTGGTGATATCAATAATGTAGATAACATATACTCTTTTATACGTATGGTAAAAGAATCAGAATACATCGAACTACCAGATGAATTTGTTAATAAAGTTATTGAAAAGTATAAGGATGATGAATGTTATCTACCTTTGATTTATTGATTTAGTTGTTTACCATATTTTTAAATTCTTATTTTCTAAGTTATTATGGTGTAAATTATGATCCCGAAAGAAACAGCATATGAAATTTTTAGTTATACGATTAAAGCGTTCGAATATTTTATCTCACGAATAAATATCAATATGGATGATATTATAGAGGAAAATGGAGAATATAAGTTCTTTTATGATACTGGAAAATTTTACGAACGAAAAATTGTTTCACTTTCATTAAAAGAATACGATGATGAAATTGAATTTTGTGCAAGAATTGTTAGTGAACTTCACGAGGATGGTGGGATACTATACTACGAAAGATACGAAGAAGGTGGAGACTTTAACCTTGAAATCTGGTCACAACCAATAATTTATATTTCGTTCTGCTTATATGAAGACTCAATAGAAACTATCAAAGAGAAAATTCAAAAGATCGCAAAAATTGCTGAAATAAAAAGAAATAACATATACGAATATGAATTTTAATCAATAAGTTCTTTCTTTATTGTTTTTATATTATCTGTGAATACTTCAATACGTGCAATATGCTTTCAGAAGAAAATATAAAATCCTTAAACTATTATTTCTTATATATCGTGTGGTGAATCACAATGCGAAAAGTTTGTGAGGAATACTTTAGTGATTTATTGTTATATAAAGCACCGTATGGATATACTATATCTGACTTCTGGACAGAAGAATTAGTGGCGGAAACAATTGATGATAAATGTTGCAAGTCTTACGTTAATAAGATATGGTCAAAAGATGGAATTTTTAAACTTGTCACTAGTGAACTTGGTGTAACGATAGAAATAGATTTAGACAAAGTTTCTGAAAATGTAGCAAATAGTATAAAGAAAATAATTGAAGAAGAAAAAACAAAGTTCAATGATATTGAAATTGAATACGAAGACGATATAAATATGTTATATGTTTCAATAGGTGTTGAAATTGTAGATTCGGTAGTATCTAATGATGAGTGTTATTGTGAATTGTGCTACGACGAGGATGATATAACAAAAATTAACGATCTTCTTGATAAATTGTATAGCGTAGTTGGTTACGTTTGACATTACTTTTTTTCATCTACAAAATATTAAAAATAGAATTATTTTTTATCTTTTGGTGATATTAATGAAAATTTCAATTGTGATCCCCGTATACAATGTTGGTGACAAAATTAGATACGTAATAGAAAATATCCCCAAGATAGAGAATTATGAAGTTATTATAGTTAACGATGGTTCAACAGATGAACTAACATTAAAAACACTACAAGAATTAACTAAGCAATATAAAGATAAAGTTCAAGTAATAAATCACGAAAGAAACTGTGGAAAAGGTTGTGCGATGCGAACTGGATTCCAGAATTCAACTGGGAGCATAATAGTTTTTATAGATGGTGATGGACAACATAATCCAAAAGAAATTCCAAAACTAATAGAACCTATTCTTAATGATGAGGTAGATTTTGTAATTGGTTTAAGAGAAATAATTAGAGAAGGTGAACGACCATTAATAAGAAAACTAAGTAATCACTTATCATCGTTATTAATACGATTGCTTTATAATGTAGATATAAAAGACTCTCAAAGTGGTTTTCGTGCAATACGCCGAAACTACATTCGAGAGATAGATAATGATAGGTACTCCGTTGAAACTGAAATGTTACTAAAAGCAATAAAATGTGGCGCGCGAATAAAAGAGGTTCCCGTTGAGAGAATATACAACAACGCGTCTAGTCATTTTAGGTTTAGTGATATTATTGATTTTATAAAAACAATCATAAGATATAGAAGTTACTTATGTGAGTTTAAATACTAAAAGAATAAAAATATTTATCCAATAACATAAATGATTGCGATAAAAATCATCAAAAACTTTATAAATATTAATTAATATCTAATGATCGGGAATTTTAATATGATTATTGATACCAACAGCCAGAAATTACAGATAATATGGAGCATTAAAAGGAAAACTTTGGATTACGTTACACAACATTTAAAATTGTTTGCATTTATTGTACCAATAATTTTAATAGTAATAACAGATATAATGTCGATAGTTGGTATTACATTTTTTCTTTTGAAAGCCTCGCCCTAAATATATAGGATTTCAAAAGAAAATTAAAAGGTGAATACTAAGCGTCAAATTCAACGTTATCTTTAACAAACTCAAGGATTTCATCGATAGTTTCTCCAACAACTCCAGATGATCCATAAGCGTTTAATATATTATGTCTACTAGCGTATATTGGATCGTGTGCAACGTGCATCCATAACCATACATTTGCTTCTGGGTTAAAATAAATATGTATCCATCCATCATTAACTCTAAAAACAATATCGATATTTTCTGGATTATAACCTTTATTAAGAAGTTTTGTTAGTGTTCTCTTAATGTTCTTAGTACGTATAGGATACGGTTTTGACCACGTATAAACTAACACTTTGGGGTGTTCTTCATCCATAGTTTTCACCAAAAATATTTGAAAAAAAATAAATACTTAAAACTTTCGGTCATTATGATTTTCCTTAACGATTTTTATGTTTCACATAGCGGTATTCAAAATAAAAAACATAACAACCACAATACTTATATATTCCTTTGACTAATTTCATAATGGGTGATGAATATGTTTAGGGTAACAAAGTATGAGGAGACTTTTAAAAAACGTATATGGTTAGAGGATGAAAAAGGTAATGAACTATTCGTGAAAATATACGAGGATTATGCTGATAAATTTTCATCAATAGATTTGCTAATTCTTAGAAATATTGCACGTATAATTATAAACTTAATTGGTGTTCAACAAGATGATTACGTGTTTGCAACTGCATCACAAGATAAGTATAGTGTGATTTATAATGGTGTTGAACTAGTATTGTCGCGTGATTATTCATATATTGCAATAAGTGGCGATCACAATCAACTAAAGAAGATAATAAATATTGACAACAAATACGATTATTACACAATATACCTACCAATAAATGGTGCACCACAATTGAAGTATTATGACGAATATGACTTTGAACTTGATGAACGTGAGGGAATCCTTATAACAGATGAGAAAATATTACAAAAACTTAAGGATGTTATATTATTCAAAAGAGAAATTTATGAACGTGAACAAGAATTTTACTCAGAATATGTTGAAGTTTTTTACATAGAATACAACAATAAAAAATACTTGATTGATTTCACATCAGATGTTGAAGAATTCGATATGCTAATTGATATTATAAAATCCTATTCATTTGAACCAAATGAACTACTTGAAGAATTGGAGTTAATAAAAGAACACGAAAAAGAACTTGGTAAAGTTTCTATGTTTAAGTACTTTGATAAAATTTCATTTGGAAAACTTGAGTTAATAGTTGATGGTGTAATCTGGCGTTCAATATATAATATTCCACTTATTAAGAATATTACACATTACTCTAACTTAATAGTCATCGCTGAAGGTAACAATTCTAACTTTACAATTTATGTCAAAGAGAAGAACAAAACCATTGCAAAATTGATATTCTCTGAATCAGAACTTAGAAAAGTGAATATATCAAGGGATGGTGTAAAATACTTTGGGCAATACTTCAAGATTCCAGACGTTAAAAACACCAAATATGATTACTATATTATTATTGATTTTGAAAATAGTATATCTATGACAAAGTATTTCGTTAAAGTTGGAGATTATGAAGATGAAATAATTTCAGCAACAAGTCCAGACGAATTAAACGAACTTCTAAAAATATATGATAAGTTAACAGAACTCGGATTTACAATATTATCCGAAAATGTACTAATATATGATTCAAAGAAAGATTTTGTAGACTCTTACATTAGAGTTGACCTTGGTAGTTATCGTGTAAGCGTAAAATTTGTTAACGTTGATGAAATTAATGATAAAGATGTGTACAATGAATTAATAGATATTGCACGTAAAGTGTCGAACATACTTGGTGTGCCATATGAAATAGTCGAACCTAAACATTTCATAATATGAGTATTTCTATTCATTTTTTTGTTATACGTATATGATTCCTATTAAAATACGAGTATAAATAATGAGAGAACTGTTAAAACATTTATCGAACAAAAACTGTAGAAGTAAACTCCATTAAGGAAAATGAATAATTAAAATAATCTTGTTTTTCTATTTTTCTTATTTTTATTTTCATCATTTATGGAGTTTTCTGATTTGGAATTTTTATAGAAATCACTAAATACGTATTCTCTTGGGGCGATCTCTATTAATTCACCACGCATTTTTGCAGATTCAATCCAGTCTTGTATCCACCATCCAGGTGCTATCATAAATCCTGCTTTATGTTGTTTCATAAATCTCTTTAGTTCACAGTACGTGAAATGACCATTTTTATGATTTTTAACATACTTTATAAACTCGAAAAACACACGTTTATTATAATTATTCATTTTGGATCACCTTATTACAATTATAATTAATTATTTTTAAGATTTTCTATTAGATTAATGTGATAAATTTTAGTATATATAGTGTCTTCTTTTCTAATTCTAAACCTTTATTTTAATCAATAAATAATCTTATATAATCAACAATAATGACAATACTCAACTATAAACAATTGGTAACCGATTTTTGTATCTGAATCTAGTTCAATCTTGTATTTTGCGTTTTCATTAAAAATTTCGACAATAACATTCATTTTTTCATAATTACCAACGTTGAAAGAGAATCCAAACTTGTAATCATCAACAAAAATATCATATACTTCAATAACACCACTATTAATAATTTATGATGATAAATTTAAAAACTTTTTATTAATTAGGAAAATATTAAGAGAAATAATCTAACAATTTCATTATAAACCAGTTTAGTTTCCTTTCATCAAAAAGGACAAGGTAGTACATTAAATCGTATTTGTCTCTAAGGTTACCTTTCATACATAGATATTTTTGTGCATCTTCTGGATCTTTAATATCCTCAATAAAAAATACGGAAGGATCAATACTTTCGTCTTTAAGTTGCCTAATATTAAAATCAACATACTTTGTGAGGACAAAGATTTTATTTATTGTGTAATTATCAATAGAACTCGTTACAAGAATTCTTGCGTTTTCATTTTCAATGTCAATGAACACATATTGTGCATACCCACAACCATATTCTACATCTTTTCGCTTAATTCTCCATCCTTTAGGTTTGTTCTTTTGAATATTTTCTAACCATATTGCCTGTAGTGGAACTCCTTTATTGACATACTTACGTGCTAATTCTATTGCATTGTCTATATCCTTAAACTTATAATCACTATATTCTAACAAGAAATTGTATAATTGTGACTTTGTCCTTCTTTTCCTAACAAATAATACATTCTTATTTTCTGACTGTAATTGCCCGATCAAGTAACTTTCAAGAGTTGAAGGATTTCTATCAACTATCACTATATTTCTTCTGTCCTTTGTTTTTAATATTTCATGAACTATTTCTAAACTATCTATTGAGTTATATATCTTGTCGTTGGTCACGACAATCACTATTAATCACCATTCTAGTTATGTTGAATATTAATAAAAAGTTTTTGGTTATGTGATAGAGAAGAGATCTAATCTCTCAATGTTTTATATATGGCAAAATATCAATTATTACGAGTAACCACACTAAAAGTAATGCAATACTTATGTCAACGAACGTAAATCCTAACTGTGAAAGGAATACAAATGGTATTAATAACAGAACAACAACCATAATATAGTATCTGACTTTGTTATTCATATTTATTACATAATATATCGATTTTATAAATTTTTTGGTTTATTAATACAAATAATCTCGAATTTTTCTTAGAATACTTTCGAAAACCTTTTAAACGTAAACAAGAACAATTAGATAGGTGACACATATGGATAAAAAACAAATATACGACCAACTAATTTCACCCATATACATACAAGAAGAACATGAACAAATATACAATGAATATATTAACAAATTAAAACAGGTAGAGAGAAAGTGCCACAAACAAATTGAACTGTTCCTAGCATTTCTCGGATTTGAGCGCAGAGAAGGATTTTTTGATGAATGGATAAGAACAAGAGAAGACGGTGTTACAGAAGTAATTGAAATCGGGAAGGAATACTTTGGAATATTCTTTAATGGAGATTACAAGTATAATGAAGTCAAGGAACTTTCATACAATCTTAGAGGTGATGGTGTAACAACAATTAGTTCTAATGGTGTTGGTGCAAAAAGAGAAGATATGAGTTGTCTAGAAATTCTGGAATTTCTATACGATTGGTTCCAGAACGAGTTCGATAGAATTGAAGAAGAGATAACTTCCTAATATTCTACTCTCTCTTTGGTGGTGATAAATGAAAATTCTTGTTGTTGTAAGAAGTTCCAGAACCAAACAAGAAATATATAGATACGATGTTACGAATATTGATGAAGTTGAATGGACATTAAAAACATATGATTGTAGTAGATTTATTGAACAGACGAATGTAAATGACAATGAATTTTCAAAATGTTACAAATTTTTATGTGCGAATAGAAAGTTCCTAATTGAAATTTATGTTTGAGTATGTAATAATGCATCAATAAAAAATAGAGTGAACATTAAAGACTATCATGTAATTCTCTCAGAAACTTCGTGCTAAACGTGTAGTTGGTAATTTTGTATTTCTCAACAACACCAAAAATTAGTGAGTCATTATCATCATACAATTCAAAACTAATTTCAATAACTCTTTTATTCTTGTTAGTAAGATCATAACAAATATGAATATGAAGTGAAAACACATAATCATTCTCGATATACTTGTCGAAATATAAGTCTAGAGTATTATCTTTAGAATTGAAATCCTTAACAATATTGTCAAATTGCTCTCGAAGATTCATAAAGTACGATATATTTTTAGTTTTTAGGGCACACATTATTCCTGAATAATAAAATTCATTAATCTTTAGTATTGGAATTTGTGACTCGTAAAGTGTTAACGATTTCGAATCCTTATTAACTTCGACAATGTAGGAGTTCTCAAGCATATCAAACCACCATTAATTATGTTCTCAAGAACATTTAAAGAGAAAAGATCTAATCTCTATGTTATTATAGAAAAAAGATCTAATCTCTATATAATCACAATATATACGGAGAACTTTTACTACCAAAATCATTATAAAGTTTGTAAAAAATGTAAATAGAATAGTATTTAGTAATTACTAACTTTCTTTGTTATCCCTTCTAGGATTGTCGCTATGATGAGTTTACACAATTTGTGAGAGTTTGCAATAATTAGTGTTAAGGTATCTCTCAATACAATCTTCAATAAAACCTCTAAGTTCAAATCTATTACTAAGGCACGTCCTGAATACGAATGAACAAATAATTGGAGTGAAAATTTATTCTGGAATTCATTGTTTATCATATTGTAGTATTGGTGATGATATCGTTGGGATATCAATTACTTATAATAAAGATGTCGTATCTAAAAAACAAGTTAACGAAATAATTAAACTATTTAATAAATATAAACAAAATATAGAAAGGTAAATTCTGATTGTTAATTCTCATAACATTTATTTCATCAAAAGTTTATTAAGTAATATGTTATTTCTTTTTATGGTGGCTGACTATGGATAAACTAAAAAAGTTAATTATTTACTTGTTCAAAATAGTATTTATTATTATCGTTATCGAAAGCGTTGTTTTTAGTGTAAAAACTGCTAACATAAGTAGTGCAGTTAAGATATCCCAGTATGGTTACTTATTCACGCCAGAATTTGTTCCAGCAGAATCAATTACAACGGGTCTTCTCCCAAATGGAACATTAAAGTCGGTGATTGAAATCAATTATTACTTTAAATGGAATTCAAAATATGCCCAACCTGGAAAATTCGTTGCAAAATTAGTTGTTAATAACAAAGAATATAATTGTAACACAACCTTTATTAAGGACTCTTTCATTAAGTACACAAATAGTTACTATATTTATTGTAATATGATAATATACGATAAGGTTGATAACTCTCGTATTGAAATATATGCAGATAATATAAAAATAATAGAGAAAGAACTTGTTGTTAGTTGAAATTCATTTCTACTTTTCTTCAGAAATTCTCACGATTTTCTAGATTTTTATCATTGATGTATTCTAATGAGTTTTATATAGGTATAACGAAATGTAAATTATTAGTTATGAACAGATTTCAAGGTTAAAGTTTCCTTCTTCGTACCAATCAATCTCAATATTTAGTTGTAAGATACAATATTTGAATACTTTAGTTGTGCAATTAAAAATTAATAGTTTGAATATCTGACCTCCTCCCCGCCCTATAAAGCGAGGGTTCCAACGAGTTAACCCCCTCGCTACGGACGGGAAGGTTTGCGGGCCCATAACCTACTCCCGTTACCGGTTTCGGTTCAGCCCGCAGGCCCGGTCTTGGGCCCGTTACCCCTACCGCGCAGAGCGGATTGGGGTTATCGTTTTAGAGGCCACCTTCAAGTTTTTTATGGACGCCTTACGGCGTCAACCCTCCAACACTGGAGGGTAACGTGAAACCCCTCATCTCATCGGGTTGTTTTTTGGTGGCCTCTTCGAGGCCATATTACGTTGTGAGAGTTTATAAAGGTTTCTGTCTAAAAGAACTAAATTCTCAATTATTGTATCCCCGCCCTAAAGGACGAGGCTTTCAAAAGAAAAAGGTAAGAAATAAAAATAGGAGTAATTTTAGTTTGAAAGGTATTCCTCCATCATTTCAGCACAGTCTGGATCTTCTTCGCACCCCTCTCTACACTCTGGGTCATTTATACATTCTTCGAATAGTTTATCTGCAACCTCTTGTATTTTATTTTGAACGTATTCATTTGCTAAGTCATATATATCATCAGGCAAATTTGACACGTATTCCAAGTCTTCTTCTGTTAATTCTGAATATCCGGCGCCAACAAATTCTTCAACAAGTTCATACAAGTCGTTATTGGCGTGTGCACTATAACAATCCATTATTAAAAAGTTCGACAATTACCTTCATTCTCTCATAATTACCAGCATTAAATGAAAAACCGAACTTATCATTATCAACGAAAACAACATATACTTTGACGACACTAATTGGTGAATCTTTAACTCTTGAGATAGTTCGTTCAACAACATTAGTTATACTTTCTTGTTTATCGCTACTATAATACTTAACAAGTTTCTCTCCGATTATACTACCTACGATCCTCATTTGTTGCTCTTCGGCATACCTATCATCGAGACTATCAAGATAACAATACCATTTCCTTTTCCCAATTTCTAAACACAATATATTGTATTGAAAATAATCACTTTATTCAAAAAGTTTAAATATAAGATATAAGTATATTTTTATTAGGTGAGTGAAATGATTGGTATAGAAAGACTAAGAAAATGCAATAGAAATATTGTTCCAGATAGATATAAATCATTAATACGAAAAGATGTCCTATGTGGTTATAGTAATAACAAGATTGTAATAGTGGACAAAGTACCATTAAAATTTAGAATACCAGTATGTGGAATATCAGAACTAGATAAATTTTATGGAGTTGTCGAAGTGTACAAAATACAAGAAAAGAAAGACTTGAAAATATATTACGGAAAACTTATAGAAGTTATATCTGATGACATAGAGGACCTATTCAAGTATGCTGATAGTGTAGAAATTGATAGAGACGGAAGCGTAAAAATACTAACATTAACAGGTTATGTTATCTCATCAAAAAACAACTTAAATGGTGTCTCAATGTTTGAATTCCCCGATAATATCCTTAAAATAGAAATACTTAACAAACTCAAAGATGTAATAACAACAGAATTCACTTCAAATGTTAGAGAAAACTTTAAAGAAACAAGAGTAATATCACTATATGATATTAAATCAAACTTTACAGTTCCAGTTTCTGAAGATAAAAAAGCACTAAAATTCAAAATTGTTGAATGGCAACTAGAACTAATTGATGAATTAGAAAAAGAACTCTCAAAATACATTAAAAAACATAGCAATCAGATAAACACTTTCGAAGAAATAGTAGAACTAGATATAACACAGAAATTATTCAAACTATATGAAAATGTGCTTAATATGTTATTAATCGAAGACAAGATTGACCGTATCAAAAGAATAGTCATAAAAACAGTTCTTGAAAACGAACTCAAATGGCCTTATTACTTAGAACTTAACAATATATCATATGATGAAATACTGACAACATATAGGACATTAAAGAAAATTGATGGAAAATCCATTAGTGAATTTACAAAAGCATTATCAAACAAAGTTAACGTAGTTTAAATTTTTATTCTATCAAAACATATGGTGTTCACAAATGTATAAGATGCAAAGGATATCATACGAACCTGGATGGGTTATAGATGTGAACGAATTAATATCATCAATCAAAAATGAAGTTGATTACTCAGAAATACCAAATCCAGTCGTTATGATATTATTTGGCGACGCTGATTGGTATGGATTCTTTAACTCACCACAATTTGAGAAATTTGTCGAAAAAGAATGTGGAACCGTTATCGAAGTAATAAATAAAAGAGGTGTTGAACCACCAAAAGATGTTCCATTTATATATAATAATGGCAAGGATACTGTTATATGGGTGAATTACGGTACTTATGGTGGTAAAATGAGACTCGGTGACCATTACTTGACGCGAGTAATTATCATAAATGAAGATTGCGCATACTTTCTAGCAACTAAACTAAAACAGGCAAGTACGATATACACTATCCAGATTCTTAAATTGTATGAGTAAAAATATATTAAAAGTTTATTCTTTTCTTATTTTATGGTGGATAACAATGCACGAATTCAAGTTTAATACTGATGGAAAAGTCTTCATATATAATATTGATGAATTTAACGAGTTAATTCCAGACACCATATACCACAAAATACTTAAAATAACTCCAGAGGTCATAAATAAAGAAATATGTGCTTACGGAATTGTTGCTGGAGTATATTTAGCAACAAAAATAACATACTATGGTTATACAACAGAAAGTTTATTGGAGTCAATGTTAAATGATTATTGCGAAGTTGTCGTTAAAAATGGTTTCGTTGAATTAACATCAAATTTTGGAGAATATGAATCACTATTAATTAGAGTCTATGATAAAGAAGATATTATGTTCGTTGAAGTTTCGTATAGTGCAAATGATTACGGATATAATGCAATAGGTGCTATCATTATAAACGAACAAAAAGATGAAGTAATAATGTTTACAGTAGAACGTTAAATTATACTACCTCTTCTTATTTCCTCTGGAACATTTGTTATTATTATTTCCTTAGCGCCTTTTCTCTTTTTTGCATTAGAATTAATAAATCTATTTGCAGAAACAACGAAAACTTCAAAATCTTTCACACTCTTATATAATTCAAGAATCTTTTTGGTGTATGAATTACTCAGAATAAAGTACACACCACGATTATGAAGTTCGATACATACATTACGTAACCTAATATGATCATTATATGAAAATCCATCACTAGTATAATTAGTGAAATTAGCAGTTCTTGAAACCGGTAAATATGGTGGGTCAAAATACACGATATCGCCACTTTTAGCAACATCTAATACGTACGAGAAATCAGTATTATATAGGTTCAATCGTTGTAGTATTTCACTAGCATTATATAATCTTTCTTCATCAACTATTTTTGGATTCTTATATCTTCCGAACGGAACATTAAATAAACCTTTTTTATTTTCACGGTATAGTCCGTTGTATGCTGTTTTATTCAAGTATAACAACAAACTCGATAATCGCACAGCATTTCTCTTATCAATATCAGACTCAATTACCAATCCACGATTAACAAAATTTCTAAACCACTCACTCGATACAATATTATTATATTCAGAACGCATCCTATAATAATATTCTTTTTTCATTAATATGGTTTCTTGCATCTTCTATTAAATCATCAACATAATCCCTAACAACAATATAGAACGTCATTAATTTAGGATTAATATCATTAATTGACCCTCTTTTTGGTTCATACCAAAATGTAAATGCTCCGCCTCCAAAAAAAGGTTCGTGGAAACTTCTATGTTTATAGTCAACCGGAAGTAACTACACCAATTTAGGTAATAATTGTCGTTTTCCACCAACCCATTTTAATATTGGTTCAGCCATAGTATTCACCAATACGTTAATATTATATCCCATATTTCTAATCTATCTCCGAACTTATCATAAATTTTATGAAGTAAGTCCTCATACAATTCAACTCTATTTCTAACTTCAACGTCAAACGTTACCACTATTTTGTAATTGTCAAGTAATTCTTCATCTGGTTCTATAATAACACTTATAACTTTGTCTCTGTGTTCCCATTCATTAATAATATAATTCTTAATTTCTACAGCAAATTCTGCAACACTCATTCTTTATCACCCCTCTCGACGAAAAAATCAACGCCAATCATATTTACAGCAGTATCAACTTCGGTTATATCATATTCTCTCCTTTGATCATCAATTATTTTTATGTCCTTATTTTTATACTTTGAAAGAAATACTTCGAAAACATCTCTATCTTTGTATGTAATAACTACATCTTCTCCTCTCATAAGTTTTTCGTACCATTCATCTGCTATTTTTTCTATTTCCTTGAGTTTAGTACTCTTGATGATTATTTTCCCACTCATCATAACCACCACTTAAAACTTTAACGCATTAATCTTAAAAAATTTTTGGAGTATAAATGTTTACTATTTCAGAAATTTTTTGGAACATAACTTAGTTATGATACTTTTATATTCACAAATACTAAATTAGTTATTAAAAACACTATTTCATCAAAAAACTTATAAAACTTTAACAATAAGTGTATATGGTGATTGCGATGCCACGAAAAAGAATTGAGTATTCGGAAAATATGATGTACTCTATTAGTACTAGCAAGAGCATTAATTCTCCAATGAATATGACGCAATATTTTTCAGAAGAAATTTAGATAGGCTTCTAATAGTACTAGATGGTATCTATAGAGGTTATATGAAAGAAATAGAAAAAACTAAGAATAAGAAAATCTCATCAAGTAGTGATAATAGGATTATAGTTAACAATTTTACCGCAGTTATAGGTGTTATAAAAGAAATAATAATGACTTCAAATGCGTTTGGTATATCTCCAATAGTAACATTAATACCGAACAGAAAATATAAAAGAGAAATGACTACAATATTAGTTGATATTCCAGCAACACCATATCATCATACTATTACGATTGGTTCAATAAACGTTTCACCAACGGATGCTTTACTATCTATCTTGTCATCAATTCCGAAAGGAGAGAACATTAAACCTCCAAAATGGACGTATGATTTTCTTGAAGAATATTACAATAAAAAACTCAAAAAGAAAAGAAAAGAAAGAAGCCATTCAAACCAAAAGAGAAACCAATATCTTATGAAATCAGACTATTAAATATTTGAAAATCAAAAAGTTTTTAAATAAGACAATCATATTATATATTGAAGGTACTCCGGAGGGGCCGGGGATAGATGAACCGGACACCCGATGAGTGGAGAACCGAAAAACGTGATGGCATCCCGGAGGGGTTACCGGGGAGGAATGAACCGGGCCCTACGATGACTGGGACGCCATCACACTTTTATTTACAAAAATACACTTCATTTGATGTGTTCCCATATTAAATAATCATCGCCTTTGCTACCGAAACTCCTTACATTCACAATCATTTCAATTAGTTGGGCAATTTCTCCTGATAATTCCTTATTATAATATTCTATATTTTGCGTTCTTTCGAAATTTTTAACCTTCTCATAAAACTTCAACCCGCTTGATATTAATTTTTCATTATTACTTCGTATTCCGTGTAGTAGTGCTTTAATTGTTATAAAGTAGCAAGTATTAAGTTTATCAAGGAATTCTATTTCTTCATCTGATAGATCGTTTTCAAAAGCATAACTCCATAACTTGCTCGCTTTTTGTTGTAATTCTTTGACCACATTATAAACATTATCTTTATACATTAAATTCACCAAAATAACTTAATTTAGTTTTATTTTTAAACTTTCATAACAACCAAAAACTTTATATTTTATTTGTTGAATTTATAATGGTGATGTTCCCATGAGAAATGGAGAAATAAAAATATATGAGAATCCAAATGGAATAGAAGTAGTTATTCCAAAGAGTTACAATTGGAGTATAGATGAGGACAATAAGACAATTCGTATAAAAACTGATAAAATGGGGTTCACAATTGATGTTAATGGTAATATCTCAATAGAACACACAGAAGACAATACTATTATTCGTGTGTCAAAAGTTCGAATGATAAATTACAATATTAATGAAAAAAGTTCTATGATTGTGTACGATTACAAAAAGAATATTGAAAAGAAACCATTCGTTAAGAGAGATGTTGAAATACTCACTAAATTAATCAAGAGAAACGGTAATACTACAAAGCACTCAATTGATGAGTTTGTTGATTATATTGTTAGCAAATATAGTGAATACCTAAAATATGTTGATATTGAAGAACAGGAACTTAGAGACGATTTATACACGGGATTAATTTATTTTGGACTAACTTCCGACTTCTTTAAGGTTAAAGAAATTAGAAGACTCTTAAAGAAACTCAATGATTATGAGGAAAAAATCACTGAGTATATGTCTAAGCGACACTTCAAGTTCAAAAATTCTCCATATACAGATGATTGTGCAAGTTGTTGGTCATTAATTTATAATGAGTATGATGATTTCCCAACTCTTGAACTACCTCCAGAAGAATTTTTTAAGAGTAATCCTAAAATGTTTATCAAGTGTTATGAATTATACGGAAAATTGAAAGGCATTTGGTTTGTGAAGGATTTGATAGCGACAGTAATAAATGATAATTATCTTTCAATACCATACTATGATTCAGAACTTGCAAAAGTAAAAGTTGTAAGTAAGTCTAAACTCAATAGGGAGATTAATGCGATAACTAATAGGAAGAACGTTCTCGATTTTTAATTTTTCTTTTTTAAAAATCTAAGAATAGTGAAATAATTATTTGAGTTGAGAATAATATTCTTCACATCTTAGTGTGTTGCTTTCAAAAAAAGTGAATAATCACAAAAGAAATAAATGAACAGAATTAAAGAGTTGTTGTTGCTCTATAAATAAATATTGTAATGTTTGAAACTATTATTTGTGCTGTTACTGTACCAGATGATGCTCCAAAGCCAAACAAAAATTTGTCTATGTCATCTATAATTGTTGCATCTATTGATTTTAATTCAAGATTTCCTGAGGTTTCTACAGCACCAACATTAGATATAAATTTGTAGTTATATAGTCCTTTGGAATAATCTATTTTTCCATAAAAGTCTGCATTTTTATTTCTAACATCTGATATGGTGGTCGCTATTATATGACAACCTGATAAATAGTTTTTTATGTTTGATGCACTATAAGTAAAACCATCATTCGGATTTGTTACAGGGATATTCTTAATTTGAGGCGCATCATAATCGTAGTCATTCTTATATACGTCTATCATATGGACGAACGACTCTATCTTATATAGTTTTGAATTGTTCTCATAGAATATTAATGGTATTCCTTCGGATGTTGCTCTATCTATATTGTTAACTATTTTTGTATAGTTGCCGACAATAAGATATATTCCTTCTCCGGTTCCGCTTATTAAGAAGTCAAATTTAATTTCGATTCCGAATGGACTTGTTAGTGGTTTCTTGAAGTAGAGTAAAGATAGTGCGTTGTTAGTATTGTTCATTAATAGAATACTTTTATCGTCTACAAAGTCAACGTTCACATTGCGTTCATAGATGTTAAAATACTTTTTAATATTAAACGAAGTAATATCAACATTATTTATGTATTTTATATTCTCTTTTGCTATCACTGAATGTTGTATGCCTATAATTATGAAGATAATTAGTATGTATAATATTTTTCGCATAATTTACTCACCTATATAATATTATAAAAAATAATTTAAATGAAACTGACTTCCTCTCAATCCTTTAGGGTGTGCTTTCAAAAGAATAAGGTAAAAATAGTGAAGAGATATCGTCACGTTGTTTTGCTTTTTTCTAGTGACTTAATGTATTCTTTTAGTATTAAACTGTAAATACTTTAAAATAAAATTAGTGTTCGTGTATTCATAATAGTAATTGGAACTTTAAGTAAAAACCATTTTTGGTTGTTCTTTGAGTGGTTTCCACCAAAAAATTTAAATACGAATTGTATGTTTTTAGTTTGGTGAACTCATATGAGTATAAACAAAAATATTATAAATAGAATTGATGGTGTTATTAGAGATATTCAACAAACTAGTTATGGTGAGTATTGTGATTGTGATTCATTAAGGAATATGCTGATTGACTTATATTGTGATGAGAACGCTGACATTAGGAAGAAAATAGAAAGTTTAATTAGCGAATTCTATGACGAAGTTGGAAAAATATATATGGTTATCGAGGATAAGTATGGTGACAATAGAAAGTATATTTATCCAAACGAATACGACGAATTATATGAAATATATAATAAGTACGAGAACGAATTCTACAAGATTGTTGGTAATAGAAGGTTTCCAGATTATTATGATATATTTAACGCACTAATTGGACAGGATAGGATACTATTCGAATTTCCACCATACGATATTAGAAAGTACATTGAGTTTGGATGTGATAGGGATGGCGGAAACTATTGTTCATATCACGAATATTTTGTAGATACTCCGTTCATAGTTCTCTTAGAAGTTTCATCTTCGTGTGAAATATGTGATGATAATGAAGAATATTCTGAGTACACACTATTAGAAACATTGAAATTGCTTGAGGATATAGTAGAAGATATGAAAGGAAAGGATATTGCAAATGAAGAAGTTGAGAAAATTAGAAGAGAGATGTATGAGTGAATTTTATTTTCACATTATTTCTTATTATTAACATTAGTTCTATAGTAGTGATTAGTCAATGACCACAACAAAATACGTGTAGGAAGAAACGAAAAATCTTTAAATGAAATAATATCGAATAAATTTATCAAAGATATACTTTCTCAAATGCTTCGATGCACTCATAAATATCCGAGTAAAAACCTTCAAAATCTGGAACATAGTGTTTCGAAAATGGAACGCCATTTTCATTAGATAGATACATATTAACTTCGCCACCATAATCAACGACTAAAAAAATACCTAGACTTACCATTTAACGTTTCAATTTCTTTTGGTGCCTCATAAATTGCACAAGTATTACCATTTTCTTTCGTCCAAATTTTTATTATTCTTCCTTTCACTTGCATCACCTAAAATTATGTTAAATCAACAACCTTATATCCTTTTCTCTTATAATCTTCAATGAAATCATCAATATCTACCGAATACGAGTCAATAAGTCTATATTCGAAGTCCTTCTCTGACAATTTCAGTATTAGTATTGGAATGTATAGTTTCATCGTTAGTTCAATATATTCGTAAGTTGGAGACTCTTTGTATAAAGTGATTAAGTCGTTTACTATCGAGACCACTTTTATAAAGTCAGGTAATGATAGTTCACTAATTTTAATATCACCATATTCGTAAAGTAAGTCCTCTATCTTTTCGTCAAGACCTTGTATTATTGCGTCTATTTTAGTGAACCATTCTTCAAGATAATTTTTGTCTCCAAAGTCAAAACTTATGGATGACGCAATATGCACGATTAATACTTCTTTATCCTTTTTATTTTCAGCAACAAGATACCAGTAATTTGCCACAACTATCACCAAAATAATCTTAGAGAAAAAAGTATAAAAAGTTTTTGGTATTTACCTAATAAAGACGACACTATAACCCTTTTGTTTATATTCATCGATAATATTTTCTGGAGATTCTGAATACGTGTCTATAATAGAATATTCATAATCTTTATCACTATGTTTTAATGTATAGAGTAATCCAGCAAGTTTTACGAGAGGAACAATTTCATCAGTTGTTGAGGGTGAATGACCTAAAAGTTCAACAACGTCATTTATTAGTGATATTAATTTTATGTTGTCGAGTACACTCATTTCTCCCGGAGTAATTTCATCATATGTTATCCATAGTTCTTTAATCTTTCTCTCTATATTTTTAAGAGTTGTATCAATATTATTGAACCATTCTTCAAGAACATCTTTGTTTTTTAGATCATTATCTATGGACGTGTCTATAAACGTTACTAATAATTCTTTTTCTTCATCATTTCTACAGACAAGATAATAATAGTTCGCCATACACTATCACCATTATATAAATTAATTAAGAGGATATATAAACTTTTTGATTATACAGATAATGATTAAATATAATCATTTTAAAACTTGGACGCGATAAATAGGAAAAGATTACTATAAGTATTGATACTTATAAAAATCTAACATCCACACCATCCCAAATGATGGAACTTTCAAAAAAATGTGATAGTTACGATAATGATGATATAAATCTGTATACTTTAACAACATCTTCATCGTCACAGAAAATATCGTGTGATATGTCTTCTTTTGTTATCGTAATTCTATAGCAAATAGTATCACCCTTAACAAAATCAATAATTATGGTATTGTTTGATTCATCGATATTCATATGTATAGTCCCATTGAAAACTATTATATTCTCATCTAAGGTTATCTCAGGGTATTCCTCTTTTATAAATTCATACAGTTCGTGGGTGATAATATTGCCCTTTAGAAGTTCAAATACTTTGGAAACAAATTCAATATTCTCCTTTGTTTCAAAGTTTAATTTGATAGTTTTGTCATAGTCGTAAGTATCTCTAAATCTAATGTGTTTTGGCGTGTCGAAATGCGCAAATATCTTTAATTTTAATGACTTTGGTCTAGTTTTAAACTTAATTACTCTTATAAGAACGTTTCTCCCAGTCAATTGTTCACCATCTCTCGTTACAAGACTAATATATGTCCCGTACATTATAACACCCGAAACATATTTATACAAGAAATATTTAATTTAGTCTTTGTCGATTTTGAGACATTATATCTTCTCTAAAAAAGAAGAAATTAATAAATTATTATATATTTTTCTCTATAACCATATATCTTTTGAAGAGCACTCATAACCATAGGATATAATTCCTTTAATTTTTCTAGCATTTTCTTGTACTCATTATTGGATACTTTACTAATTATGTTATCAAATTTGCTTGACCACTCTGGATCATAGTATATAGTGTAGATTCTTCCTATGTATCCATCAATACCACTATAAATTTTATCCGGAAAAGCAATAAGGTAATTATCATCTAACATCTCAAGAATTTCATATTCATCGTGTTGAGCAATATCGTCTAATATTTTTACAAATTCAATAATATTTCTATCATTAGTGATTTCAGTTGTCCCTATAATTGCATACTCGTCAGACATTTCGATCACCATATTAAACTAAATAAAATAGTATTTAAGATATTTTAGAGAGAAAATTTTATAAGGTTTTATGATAATATATAATAGGTGATGAGTGTGGATGGAAGCACACTTGCTATAAAAAATAAAGACATTGAGGAAACTATTAGGTTTCTTTCATTACTACGTTTTTTAAAAGAATTGGAAAAGAGAGGTATTAAATTCGATTTCACTTTTCAGAATGATAGGTTTAAACTACAATCAATTGTTTATATTGCAAAATTTTTTGGTATAGACTTAGGTTATAATTTTGACTTATATTTGCAAACGCCATATTCAGAAGAACTTGCGAAACACTATCTTTTTATCAGGAAAATTAGGAATTCTAAAAAAGATTTTAATATTTATGATATTGAACATATTACGTAGGGTTTCAATTATACATAAAAATAGAATTTATAATAGTTTATCCAAATGTTGCACTAATAATAATGTAATCACTATTATTAATACTACTCTCGATTTTTTCATTAATATTACCAACATATGATAATTCTTCGAGT
>Ga0256836_1000018_pt1 | contig 140792 bp, 144 predicted proteins | sample 4561380metaG_FD_185974 | JGI IMG/M metagenome (GOLD analysis project Ga0256836, IMG submission 185974) | Hydrothermal vent microbial communities from Guaymas Basin, Mexico - 4561-380 | ecosystem: Environmental > Aquatic > Marine > Hydrothermal vents | place: Mexico: Guaymas Basin | collected...
TGGTGTAACAGCGATTGTTTCTGGGTCTATGAGGATTTCTCCCCTTCTTACAAGTTCTCTGTTGTATTTCTTCCAGTCTCTTTCCATGGCAGGATTATTTTAACCTACCTAAATTTTGGACACAGCATTACAAAAAGAGAACTATCAGGAAAAGATTAAAGAACTCTTCAAGGAAGAGCAGAAACAAAGGTTTAAGCTGCTTGATAAATGGATTTTTTCTAAAGAAACTGCAGTACTGAAACAGTTTCTAGAGAATTTCTCTGATGAAGAATCGCTGTGTCCTATATGTAAACTTAGAAAAGGAGAAAAAGACTACCCAGAGAAAGAAAAAGGAGAGAAGGTTTGTTCAGTTTGTTATACGTTCTTGAAAATAGGTGAAAGAATCCCCAAACTTTCCATTCAGTGTTTTAAGAAGTCCGAAAACATATGGCCCATGTTTGAACTTCCTTATAATAAGGAAGATAAAGAAAGGGCAGAAGTTTGTTATTCCTTTTCTTACGATAACTTTAATGGTTTTCCTGTTAAACCTATGGCGAACCATGTTCCTCTGGTAAATGAAAAAGAGTTAGAAAAAGAAGAATGGAAGCTTCAATTAATTAAGGATTTATGTTTCAACAAAGAAGAAGATTTTAATAGACAAGTAAAAGACGGAAACCCAAAAACTTTCTGTCATATTGGGATTGATTCTCTTTATACTGAAGGAAATATTATTTATGGAAGACCTTATCTTGGCGTTCTTAAAGCGGACGTTGATGCTTTAGGATATATATTTTCAAACGGATTCTGTAAGATAAAGGACGTCAAAAAAGGAGAAAAGAGAGAGTTCTCTCTGTACTCTTTGTCTCGTATAGTTTACTTAAGTAGAATGATTGACTATTTCTTCTCTCAAATATTACCCGAAAAAATCCTTAAAGAAGAAAAGTTCAAAAATATTTACAGTGTTTTTGCCGGTGGAGATGACCTATTTTTAATAGGAGATTGGTATTCCATCATATTACTTGCCCAAAAAATCAAAGAGGAATTTGGAAAGTATACAGGAGGCGGTTTTCAGACGGGAGGCCCTTCTCTTACAATCTCCATTGGAATAAGCTTCTTTAATCATCACACTTCCGTATATCAGATAGCCGAACTGGGCGAGTTAGCGCTGAAAAAAGCTAAAGAAACTGTAGTAATAAACAAAAAGGACGGAAAGGAAATCGTTAAGCGGGGCAACAGTATAGTCATCTTAAACCAATCTATCAGAGGATATAAAAAAGAAAGCTTAAAAAAACTCTTAGAAATAGCTAAAGTTTTGGAATTTTTATTAAAAGAAGATGTTTTAACTACTTCTACCCTTTATAAAATTATGGACATTTCCTGGATGGCCAACAGAGCTGTTGAAAATCCTCGCAACCTCCTCTGGAGACCTCTTGTTTACTACCTAATAATAAGAAATGTAAAACTACAAAAAGAGAAAGAAGAACAAATTAAAGAAGTATTAAAATTTAAATGGGAAAATGAAAAGGAGTTCAAAGAAAAACTCGCTAGGCGTTTTATTGAATGGATAGAAAGATATTCAGAAAATCTATCGGAAGAGGAGAAAGAGAAAAAGGATAATCTCTTTTACATATTACTTGTAATTGCCCTTTACAGGAGGAGACATTATGGGAAGGTTGAAGGAAGACATAAATGTAAAAGACTTGGTTCACAGATTCTTTGAAGGAAACGATGTAGAAAGAGCTCTCATAATTGCAGGAAAATTGGAAAATTTAGCTGAGAATATTAAAAATCAAGGAGGCATTTCAAAACATCAAATAAGGAAATATTATCATTCTCTTCTTGAAATAACCCAAGAAGTTAAAGTTTCTCAGAAGTTAGAAGATAAACTGATAAAAGTAGCCCTCTTAAAAGCTTATTTAAGTTATGATTCTAAGAGGAGCCAAAATAAAATAAATAATCGCTTGTTTATCAATTTTGTAAATTCTCTGGTATCTGAAATACTAAAACGCAAAGATGAAAAAACTTTAGAGTTAGCCAAAACTCTCTTCGAAGCACTTGTTGGATACACTGCAAATTTAAAGAAGTAAGGGGGAAGTTATGAAAAAATTAAAGAAAATCCTTTTAATTAACGGCAAGATTAAGCTTCTTACAGGTCTTCATATAGGTTCAGGAGATAGCCAGATTCAAATAGGAGGTATAGACAATCCTGTAGTTAAAGACCCTATTTCTCAAGAACCCTACATTCCCGGTTCTTCTCTAAAGGGAAAAATGAGATACCTTTTAGAGCTTTATTATGGATTTTTCAGTTCTAATGGTGACCCTTCAAGTGCAAAGATTCTCAATGATAACGATGAAAATGCTCTTAACATATTAAAGTTATTCGGTATTTCTGGTTCAGATGTTAACGAAGAAGAAACGGAAAGGAAAATAAAAGAAAAAAATATTACGCCTACAAGGCTATCTTTCTACGATTTAAGGTTACTTAACGCCGAAAAACTTAAGAAAGTAAGTCCGCTTATGACCGAAGACAAAACAGAAGTAAGGATAAATAGAATAACTGGAACTGGAGAACACCCAAGACATACAGAAAGAGTTCCTGCCGGCGCAGAATTTGAGTTTAAACTCGCACTTAAAGTTTTTGACGGCGATAACGAAGAGGCTTTTAGCAAACTTTTGGGAGAAGGTTTAAAACTAATTGAAGCCGATTCACTTGGTGGCAACGGTTCCCGAGGTTATGGAAAGGTTAAATTCTACATAGAAGAAGTAACTTCTGTTATTGGAGAGAAGGAGGGTAATACCTGGGAAAGCTTTAAGGAACAGTTCAAAGAGGAAACAGATGGAAACCATTAAAATTACGTTAGAACCAGAAACATCTTTTATAACTCCACTGCAAAGCGATACCTTGTTTGGTCAATTTTGCTGGTTATATCTTTATCTTTATGGAAAAGAAAGATTAGAAACACTTTTGAAGGATTTTGATGAAAATCCGTTTATAGTTTTTTCCGATGGTTTACCGGAAGGTTTTTTACCAATGCCCAAAATGGTATATTCTAAAGAGGGCGAAGACGTTGAAACCTATAAGAAATTCAAGCAATTTAAAAAGTTTAAATTTGTTAAGAAAGATTTGCTTTTAAGTGCTAAAACTCCTGATTCTTTGTTCAAAGAGTTTCTCTCCTTGTCCGATAAACAACCTCCTGAAAATTATTTCCTCGTTTCCCCTTGGAAAAAGCAGTCCTTTTTTAGAGTTTCTATTGATAGGTTTACCGGAACGGCAAAGAAAGGTCTTTTATTTGAAAATCAAGAATTTTTTACCGGATACATAGATAAAGTGAAAGGAGAACGTTTTAGAGTGGAAATTTATGCAAGGTTTAATCCTGATAAAATAAGCTTTGATCAGATTGGGGAAGTCTTTGAAGCTATTGGTGTGGTGGGCTTCGGAGCAAAAAGAACTTGGGGAAAAGGGAAATTTAAAGTCGTTAGTATTAAAAAGGAAGAATTCAAAGAACCTGAAAATAGTAAAACATTTATTTCTCTCTCAACAGGACTTCCAAAAGAAGAAGAAATAGAAGATTTCTATGCAGAGTTTTTTACGAAATATCCAAAGCATCCTAACGACATTAACAGTAAATCTGTTTTTAAAGCTCCGATTGTTTTAACAAAAGCAGGTTCTGTTTTTAAAGCTTCAGAGAGGAAAAAAGTATATGGAATGAGTTTTAATATTTCTAAGAAACCAGAGTTCAGTAACTTTATACATAGTGCGAAAATTCTACCACTCTTTTTGGAGTTTGAACCATGGTAAAGTTAAGACCTGTTGAATATGAAGTAACCATAACTGTAAAATCCCCCTTAGCCGTCACAACTGGAGAGAGTTATTATTTAACAGATTACGCTTTGAAAGATGGTTGTTTATTTATATTAGATTCTAATACTTTTGCTGAGTATTTATCACAAAAAGGGAAACTTTACACTTTCATTAATTTACTTACTTCAAACGCTCAAAATCTTGAAAAGATAAGAACTTTTATTGATGAAACCTTTGACTTAGGTTTTGAAAGTTTAAAAGGTAACTCCCTTAAAATAGAATGTGATCCTGAAGCTTGGAAAAAACTAACAAAAGGAAAAGGTAGAGGAGAAATTAGGAAAATTTTCAGAAACCAATTTGACGCTGAAAAGAAACCTTACATTCCTGGTTCTACTATAAAAGGAGCTATAAGAAACGCCCTTGAGACTAAATTTTTGCTTGATGCTTTAAGTAAAGTGGATAGAGAAACTCTTCCGTTCCTTTTTGAAGAACTTAACAAATTTCTAAGGGAAAGAAAAAAAGGAAAATCAGAAGAAATTTTAAACCAACTGGAAAATATGTGCATTACTATCAAGGAACTCTTGAAAGCCGAAAACAAAGCTAGATGTATAAAAGAAATTATTCAAAAATCAAAGAAAGAAATAAACGATAAGAAAATCCTAAAGATTTTTGATTTGTTGGTAGAATTAGCACTACAAAGGGATTTCAAGCAGGAAATAACGGAAATTTTCAAAAAATATTCAAAAAAAACATCTCCAACGGCAGGTGACTTAATGCGTTTTATAAAAGTATCCGATTTTCAAATGAAAAAAGGAGAAGTTAGGATAGGACATCCTGAAAACTCTAAAATGAATAAAAATGTTAATATATTCACCGAATACGTAATTCCAGGTGCAAAGTTCAAAGGCAGTATGACCATATATAAAGGTGTAGAAAATCTATTTGAATCTTTAAAACCAAATTTGACTATAGAATTAATAGTTGAGGCGCTTAAAACCTTTGCTTCAAGAACCTATTCTTTAGAATGGAATAGGAAACTCATACCTCGGAGCTGGAAACTAAAAGTCCCTTCAGACTATAGAAACTTTCCTTACAAAAGCCTTTTAAAATTAGGATTCCACGCTGGAGCTTTATCAAAAACTATTGGAGAGGAGCATTTAAGGGCGATTTATATTCTCCAAAAAAGAAGGTATAGAAACTTTCCGTCATCTACTTGGCTTTTAAACGGAAAACCAATGGGTTGGTGTTTATTAGAGGTTAAAAAACTATGAGTTCAAAAGTTTTGGTAAGTTTTTTAGGCACAGGTGGAAGGGCAGAAGGTGGAGAAAAGAAAGAATATGAGAAAACGAAATATGTGTTTCCTCAAGGAGAAACAATAGAATCTTCTCTGATAACATCAGCTCTATTTAAGTTCATTAAACCCAAAAAATTAATAGTTATAGGAACTTCTCAAAGCGTTTGGTCCCAACTAATAGAAATTTTACCTAAGGAAGAAGAAAGTTTGGAATATGAGAGGATTTTTGAAGAAGTATGGGGAAAAGGAGATGTCAAAATTTCCACTTTAAAGGGGTGGGAAGAGTTTCTTTCAAAAAAATTGGGAAAAGAAGTTTCTCTTAGATTAGTAACGGAAGATGATACTATAGAAATAGTGGAGATTTTATACGAAGAGATATTGCCTAACGCGAGTCTATACCTTGATATAACTCATCTTTTTAGGCATTATCCTTTGGTAGCATCTTTTTTAGTGCCCATTCTCAGGTATATAAAAAACCTAAAAGATATAAATATTGTATACGGCAAACTGAAAAGAAATGCTCCTTCTAAAATCGTTTTTCTTGAAGAACCCAATAAACTTGTAAACTTGTTAGAGGCTGTCGCTCTTGTTAAGCACACAGGTAATTTTGAGAAATTTTCCGAAATTCTTGGTCTGAAAGATTTGGAGAAGCTTTACCTTAAAATGGAAACAAACAGTCAAATAAGAAAAAACGAGGTGAATTCTTTCCGAAAGAAAGTAGAACTCTTCAAAAAAGGAAACGTTTATGAAAGGATATCTTACTTGGCTTTAAAAAAAGAGGTTTTTCCTTATCTTGAAGCAAGTAGTGTAGAAGAAAGAATGGTAAAGAGAGCGTTATTTTTTGCAAAAAGAAAGCAATTTGTAAAGGCTTATACCTTAATGATAGAAGCTCTTAAAAGCGTAGCAATGCAGATTTTCAAGATTCAAAATAGGGACAACGCGTTTAAGAGTATAGTCAAAGCTTTAGAAATAAATTTATCCAAAGAGGATGCAGAAACTTATAAAACGATTAATTCATTAAGAAATACTATTGCTCATGCTAACCCTGACAAAAAGAAGAAAATTCAAGAAATTTTAAGCAGTGAGAAAAAACTTATCCATTGGATAAAAAAAGGGGAGGAATTGTTTTATCATCTCGTAGGAGAGAACAAGTAATGCCGATTAAGCTTTTGCTGAAGTTTCAAGCTGATAAAAAAATTCCCGCATCAAGCTTAAAACCTAAAACAGTTCATGGAATATTTTTCTCATTGCTTCCTAAAGATATTGGAGAGATTTTCCACGTTCCTTCGGTTAAACCGTTTTCTCTTTTTTATCCTGCTTACTTCAAGTTGCCAAACAAAAATCAAATTTCTTTTACGATAGAAATGAACATCCTCAATAATGAACTGTTTCCTAAAATTTCACAATTGTTGTTTAGAAAAGCTCTTTTGGAGAAAGAATTTGTTGCAAATGTTGATGAAGTGAAACTTCGGTTAACTACCGTGAAAGCTAAAGACGTTACAACTTTTGAATCTTTAATGGCAAAAGCCAAACCTTTAAAAGAATTGATATTTGACTTCGTAACACCTACAACTTTTAAGAAAGGACGTTACGATTACGTTCTCCCAGAACCTTACCTTGTGTTTAAAAGTCTGCTAAACAAATGGAACGCCTTTTCTCCGATTAAAATTTCTGAAAAAAAGTTGCTTTCTTTCGTTAAAAAAAACATTTTAATTTCTGGTTGCTGGATAAAAACCAAAAAGACAGAATTAATGAGTAGAGCGAAAATAACAGGTTTTAGCGGAAGAGTCTTCTTTTATGTAGCAAATTTTGATGAAGAAAAATTAAAAATACTTAACGCCCTTTCGCGCTTTGCCGAATTTTCCGGCGTTGGGAGAAAAACCACAATGGGATTCGGAAAAGTAAAACTTGCTCAAAAAAGAGAAGGGGATGAACAGGACTTTTAAAGTAATGGTTTCGCCTGTTTCTACACAGGTATTCCCTGTTATTGTAACAGCGTTAACGATAAAACCTGAAAAGGTTGTTCTGCTCTCAACTCCAAAGGTAGAAATTTTTACCAAATTAATCAAAAGAGCATTACTTTTTGCTGGAATAGAAGTTGAAGAAAGAACTATTAATCCCTATTCTTTCAACTCTATTAAGGAGAAAACGAAAGATTTACAAAATCCTTTTTTACTTCTCAACTGCGGGACAAAGTTTACAGCGATTGCTCTTTTCAGGTTATTCGGTGAGGAAAACGCCTACTATTACACTCCAGACGGAAAGATAATTGATTTTAACAGTAATCTTTTGAAAAGAGTCTCTCAAGAACTTGTAGATGTTGAACTTCACTCCCAAATGTATGGTTTTGAAATCGTTGAAGAGAGGCAGGATTACGAAAAGATAAGAATGAGAGAAAAACTTACACGATACATTGCTTCTAAACCATCGCTGCTGCCCGTTCTTGCAAAGCTTTACCAAGAGGGCTCTGCACGGATTTTGCCCAACGAGTTTGTTGATTTAGCAAAAAGGTTTGAAATTGTGGTTTATAGGGGCGGAAAATACGTCGTTCTTGACAGAGAATACGTTGGCGGAAAGTGGCTTGAAGAGTTTACGTTCTTAGAGCTCCTGAAAAAAAAATTTTATGACGTGAGAATAGGAGTAAAGGTTGAATGGTTTGAAGAAGGGGTAATTAACGAGATAGACGTTATGGCAACGAAGCATAATCAACTTCATATCTTTTCCTGCAAGACCGGAAAAAACGTAAAAGAAATAGCTAAACATCTTTACGAACTTGAAGAACTGACGGAAAGGATTGGAGGAGACTTTGGAAAAAGTTATCTCGTGATAACGGAAAACCTTTACAAACCAATCCCTCCCGATAAGAAGAAGTTTCCCAATGTTCCAAAAGTTAGTTATTTTAGAAACAGAAAAGTCTGGGAAAACTACTATAAAACAGAGGAAGGTAAACGTTACAAAGAAGAAATGAGAAGCTATAATAGCTTTAAAAATCTTTCTAAAAGGGCTAAACTGCTGAGAATAAATATAGTTACCCCTAAAATTCTGGAGAGGAAAGAATGGATTTAATTTTTAGAAAATTATCTTCAAAACTCAATAAAGTGAAAACACATATAAAACGGGCTTTTGCGTCTCAATTAGGATTTGTTTTTAAAGATAAAGGCACAGCTGCAGCTATAATCTTACTGTTTGCAGTTCTTTCTTTCGCCGCCGGATGGATTCCGGATGGATTCACAGCCTTACTGTTAGAAGGTCAGAAAGGAAAAGGAATTATTATGCTTACGATTTCTTCCATTCTTTTAACAACATTAGGAACAATCGGAGTCTGGCTTGCAAGAGAATTAAAGTTTGATGTTTTTGAAAAAGAACCAGAAAAGAAAAAAATTCTAATACTTTTCCTGAGCAAAAACTCTTCTGTTACAGAGGAAAGCCTTAAGAAAGCAATAGAAATAATCAAAAAATTGGGAAAAGAAGATTTAGCACCAATTAACAAATTAGTTGGGAACTGGAGAATGCCTTTGGAAGCAATAAAATACCATCTACCTAGGCTTGAGAAAATAGTAGTAGTAACCTCTCCACAATCTTCTGAACAAATAAACTTGTTTAAAATACTTGTATCAGAAGTATTCGGCAAAGATACAGCCAAAAAAATCTTGGAAGAAAAGTTGGACAATTTTGAAAGTATAGAAAAGCTTTTTAAAAAGCTTGATGAAATATACAAGAAGCTCAATGAAAGTGGATATAGAAACAAAGATGCTATTATAGATGTAACGGGAGGTCAAAAGCCGATTTCTATCGCTGGAGCTTTGATAACTTTTGCCTATACAGATAGAGAATTTCAATACGTCTCAACAAACACTTACAAAGTTAAATCTTACGATGTAAGAGTGGTTAGCAATGATAAAGTTTGAAACATCCGAAATTTTGAACGGGAAAGCGGTTTTGGTGAATTTTGAAATTGAAGGAGGAGTAACTACTCCGGAAGAAGCTTTCAGCGTTAAGCTGCCTCCTGTTCCGTATGGAAAAGGAATAATTTTGAGCGGTAGAGGCCCTATTTGGTTTTACGGCAGGCTTATTCACCATTTTCACCCTGCCAAATGGGTTGCTGTTTTTGACCCAAGAATTGGAGCAGTTGTAGTTCAGTCCCACACAAAAGAGGTAAAAGAGGGGGACGTAATAGAATTTATGGAGAAATAATGAGAGGTTACCTTTTTGTAACAACTCCAGGAGCATGTATTTCACGAAAAGGTAACGTTTTAATAGTAGAAACAAGAGAAGGGAAAACTCAGATACCAATAGGCGTTATCAGGCATGTATTTCTGTTCGGGACAGTTAACATTACTGTTCCTGCAATAAGACTACTTTCTTCAAGAGGAAAGTTTGTATTTCTTTTAAACCGATACGGAAGGCTTGTTAGCGTTGTTTACCCAGAATTTTTCGGAAGCGATAATAACATTAGAATGAATCAATATTTAACTTTTAGCAAGGAAGAAAGAAAAGTAGCAATAACAAAAGAGCTTTTGCAAAGAAAATTAGAAGTAGTAAAGTTGGTTATTTATAATCTTTACGCTTCAAGAGGTTTGAAGACGGAAAATCTCAATGAGTGGACTGAAGGAATAAGAGCCTCTATACTTTCTGCTGAAACTCTTCAGTCTCTTTTGGGCATTGACGGAAATATAAGTAGGTATCTTTATGGGAAGTTTTCTTCTTTCAACGAAAGTCCATTTTATTTTGAAAGGAGAGAATACTATCCACCTCCCGACCCTGTTAATGCTTTGCTCAGTCTGAGTTTTTCAATTTTTTACTCAATCATGCACCCGCTGGTGCTTTCGTTTGGTTTTGACCCGTATTTGGGATTTTTTCATATAAGAAGGGGTAAGCATGCAGCTTTGTGTTCAGACGTTATGGAAATTGTTAGACCTCGTCTTGCCGAATTTGTTTTTACTGCTCTAAATGATGAGTTTTTTGAAGAGGGAGATTTTTCTAAAGACAAGGGAGGAGTGTTTCTTAAAGCCGATGCTCTTAAATCTTTTGTTAAACTTTTTTCAGATGTTGTAATTTATGGTAAGAACGAAGCCTTTATGTTAGAAGTAGTAGCGTTTCTTAACTGGTTAAAAGAGGAGGTCAAAAAATGAGATACCTAGTTACATATGATATTTCGGAAGACTCTATAAGAAATAAACTAATAAAGTTTTTAAATGAATATGGGAAAAGGGTGCAGTTTAGCTGTTTTGAGATAGAAATAGGTAAATCTCAGCTTGCTGATTTAATTGAAAAGATTGAAGATTTAATAAACAAAGAAACTGATAAAGTTTTCTTTTTTCCTATTAGTAAATATGCTACTCCTTTTGTAAGAAAGTTAGGAAAAAACATTGATGAAGATAATCCCAACGTGGTGCTATGAGATTACCTAAAAGGATAAAGAGATTTGTGGTAGTTTATGACGTTTGCGTTAAAGACGATTCTTATGTAGAAAAAAGGAATTCGGTAAAGAGAAGAACTAAGATAATGAGAGTTCTCTACGACTATGGAATAAGAACACAGCTTAGTGTTTTGAAGTGATTCTTGAAAATAGGCAATATGAAGAGTTAGTTGAAAGGGTAGAAAAAATTTTGAGAAAAGAAACTGATAAGGTTTATATCTACCCAATAGATGCAGGGAGTGAAGGTAAAATTGTTCGGCTCGGCAAAGAAATAAGCATTCTTGGAGATATATTTTTATAAGACTTTGATAAAATTAGAATTGGTTCTTTGAAAGATGAATATGGAAAAGGGTGTTTTTCAATAAGTATTAGGTTATTCTAAAATTACGATAAATAAAGCCTTGGTTTTCAATGCTTTGAAGGGTATTTGGCAAAAAGTATTTCTCCGTAAGGAACTTTAGATAATTATGAAAAACAGCCTGATTTGAAACGCAAGAAAAACAACGTATAACAGAAAGTGCTGTTGAAATGCCCTAAAAAGTGGAAGGGATTGTGACTTGAATATGATGAAATGCTCTAAAAGTGAAAGGGGGAGTAAGGGGGAGTTATTTTCTCTTTGTTTTCCAATTATTTAATTGGCTGGAAGGCTTTATTAGATTGGAAGGATGGTGCCCGGGGCGGGAATCGAACCCGCACGGCCTTGCGGCCCCGGGATTTTAAGTCCCGTGCGTCTGCCAATTCCGCCACCCGGGCTTCTGGGGAAATTTAAGGGAGGGGAATAAAAAAATGGTGCCGAGGGGCGGAATCGAACCGCCGACACGAGGATTTTCAGTCCTCTGCTCTACCAACTGAGCTACCTCGGCCCTGCACTGGGAAATATAGGGAAAGAAGGGGGACTTGTCAACTTCCCCCTTCCAGAAATTAGCCGTTTTTGTGGGAGTTTATTAGTTTCTTGAGGAGCTCTGCAGCTACCTCCTTACCTCCAAGGCCGAATGCAAGGGCAAAGGCCAAACCTACTCCAAGTGAGAGTGAGAAAAGGACGATTTCAATTACCTGAGGAGAAACTCCGACAAATGGTAAGGCTATAAATACTGAAGCTGTGATGAAGGCGTATTTAATTACTTTTCCTATTGTTTCATTCTCTGTTCTCTTCTCTATTAGGTTTCCAAGGTAAGCTCCGGCAAAGAGAATTGCTGATGCAACAACGAGCTTAAACGCAATTACCGTGAACTGGTTGGTTAGTTGGTATAGAGCTTCTGCCTCAAGATAGTGAAATGCCTGGTCAAGTCCAAGGAGGACTGCAAAGGTTAAGATTAGATACCTTACCAGCTCCTTAAACTTCACTTTGTCTGAGGAAATTCCTACTTCCTTTGCAATTTCATCAATGTTGAGCTCGTCGACTACCTTTGCAGTAATTCCAGCTACCACTTTTCCCACGTAGAAGATTATTCCAAATACAACAGCGGCGGCCACAATTCTCGGTATTGCATCTAGAATCATAGTTAACATTGATGTGGCCGGTTCAGTTATAGCCTCAATTTGGAGGGCATTAAGGGCTGCAATTACGACGAACAGCAGGATGAAGAGGTAAACGATGTTACCTACCGCTCCTCCTAAGTCTTCAATTCCGTACTTCTTGAAGTAGTTTTCTATCTGGAGGGTCTCAAGGAGGGAGTTTGTAAATTCTCTTGCTACTTTAGCAAAGAAGATTCCGACTACCAGTATTACCGTAGCTCCAATGAGGTTGGGCAGGTATTCTGCAACCTCGTTAATTAAGTCAATAAAGGGCTGTGTAACGTACTTGAGGCCGATGACTTCAAGGACTGCTATTGTTGTAACCAGAATAACGAAGTAGTAGGTTAGTTTTCCTGCACTTTCCGGAAGCCCCTCCTGTTTTTTCAGTACTTCTATACTTCCGGTGATTCTCTCAACGACTTTCTTGCTTGCCAGGGCAATCAGCCAACCAACTACTGCTATTATTACTGCCTTAAGGGCAGTTGCCCCGTACTGAATCAGTACAGCGGTTGGAAGTTCCATCTTTTCCTCCTCCATATTTTTTCTTTTACCCTATAAATTTATGACTTTGACTTGAAAAAGCACTTTAACTAGATTGTTAAGGGTAATTTAGAAAGAGAGGTTGGTATGGGAAAGAAGCTCCTGATAGTGGAGTCTCCTGCAAAGGCAAAGACTATTCAAAAGTATTTGGGTAAGGATTTTGTAGTAAAGGCCTCAATGGGCCACGTAATTGACCTTCCGGAAAAGGAGTTTGGAGTTGATATAGAGAAGGGTTTTAAACCTAAGTACGTAACTATTAAAGGAAAGGCTAAAGTTTTAAAGGAAATTAAAGAAGCGGCTAAGAAGAGTGATGAAGTTTACCTTGCAACTGACCCCGACAGGGAAGGAGAAGCAATAAGCTGGCACATAGCAAATGCCCTAAAGAGGATAAAAAAAGATAAGGTCTATAGAGTAAGGTTTAACGAGATTACCAAAAGAGCAATAGCTGAAGCAGTTAAGAATCCAGATAAGATTGATGAGAATAAAGTTTACGCCCAGCAGGCGAGGAGAATCCTAGATAGGATCGTCGGGTATACGATTTCTCCTTTGCTTTCAAAGAGGTTTAAGAGAGCTCTCTCCGCCGGAAGGGTCCAGTCTGTAGCTCTAAGGTTAATCTGTGACAGGGAAGAGGAGATTAAGAACTTTGTTAAGAAGGAGTACTGGACTGTTGAGGCTCTTCTTAGGAAGGGAGATAAGGAGTTTGGAGCCAAGGCAGTTGCCGTTGACGGCAAGAAACTGGGTAAGTTTGATATTCCAAATAGAGAAAAGGCTGATGAATTAGTAAGTAGGGCCCTCGGAAAGCCCTTTAAAGTTGTAAAGGTAGAGAGGAAGGAGAGGAGGAGGAAACCTCCTGCTCCGTTTATAACTTCAACCCTCCAGCAGGAGGCCTCCAAGAGGTTTGGATTTCCTGCTAAGTTAACGATGCAGATAGCTCAGCAACTGTACGAAGGTATAGACTTAGGGAATGAGAGAGTCGGTCTTATTACCTATATGAGGACAGACTCAACCAGGGTTTCTGAAGAGGCCGTTAAGGAGGTCAGGAAGTTTATCTCTGAAGAACTTGGGAAGGAGTACCTTCCTTCAAAGGCTAGAAATTATGAGGGTAAAACTCCAAAGAGCGCTCAGGATGCTCACGAAGCAATAAGGCCTACTTCCGTTTTTAGGACTCCGGAGAGCGTTAAGAAGTTCCTTACTCCGGAGCAATATAAGCTCTACGACCTGATATGGAGAAGGTTTGTCGCTTCCCAGATGAGGGATGCCGTCTTTAACACCGTATCCGCCGATATAGATGCCGGGGGGGTTACCTTCAGGGCAACAGGTTCAACTCTAAAGGAAGAGGGTTTCTTGAAGGTCTACCCCGTTGAAGTTGAGGAGAAGTTACTTCCCGACTTGAAGGAAGGGGAAGAAGTTGAAGTAAAGGAGGTAAAAGGAGTTCAGCACTTTACAGAACCTCCTCCCCGCTATACTGAGGGAACTCTAGTTAAGGCCCTTGAGGAGGAAGGAGTTGGAAGGCCTTCAACCTACGCAACTATCATCTCAAACATAATTCAGAGGGGTTACGTAGAGAAGGAAAAACAGAGGTTAAAGCCTACTGAACTTGGCCAGTTTATAAACTCCCTCTTGAAGAAGCTTTTTCCCAAAATAGTTGACGTTAAGTTTACAGCTTCTGTAGAGGAAGAGCTTGATAAGATAGAGGAAGGGAAGAAAGACTGGAAGGAGCTCCTAAAGGAGTTCTACTTTGGGGAGTTTAAAGGCCTCCTTGAAAATGCAGAGAGAGAGCTTAAGGGAATGAGGGGGGAGGAAGTCGGCAGGGAGTGCCCAGAGTGTGGAGCTCCCCTTCTGAAAGTTCACGGCCGCTACGGAACTTTTATAGCCTGCTCAAACTATCCGAAGTGTAAGTATAAGGAGAGTTTAAAGGAAGATGAGAAAGTTGGTAGGGAGTGTCCAGAGTGTGGAGGCGAGCTTGTTATAAAGAGGGGAAAGTTTGGCAGATTCATAGCCTGTTCAAACTATCCGAAGTGTAAGTATACAGAGCCTTTAACCTTTGGAAAGTGTCCAAAGTGTGGAGAAGGTGATATAGTTGAAAGGAAGAGTAAGAAGGGGAAGGTTTTTTACGGGTGCAGTCGCTATCCCGATTGTGATTTCGTTTCAAGTAAACCTCCTAAAGGAGTTTAGATGTGAGAGTAGCGGTCGTTTCAGACAGTCACGATAACCTTTTAAAAGTTGATGAGTTCATCAGCTGGGTTAACTCCAACAGCGTAGACCTGGTCATTCACTGTGGAGATTTCGTTTCTCCCTTTACGGTTAAGCTTTTGACTTCAGATCTAAAGTGCGATTTTATTGGGGTTTTCGGGAATAACGACGGGGAAATTGCCGGCCTTCTTACCGTTTCTGGTGGTGTTATTGAAAAGCCACCGGTTGCCAAAGTTATTGATGGGCAAAGGGTTGCTATAATGCACGAACCCTTGTTCGTTGAGAGCTTGGCAAAGTCCGGAGACTTTGACTTTGTCCTCTACGGCCACACCCATCAGGTTGATAGGAGAGTCGTAAACGGGTGTCAAGTTTTAAATCCGGGGGAGCTCTGCGGCTACCTAACGGGGAAGAGCTCTTTTGCTATACTGGACACTGCTGAACTTACAGTGGAGATAGTATGGCTATGAATCCGGTTAAGGTTATTGAGAAGTTCTTACTAAAGGAGTGTGTTAGTAAAGAAGAGAGTAGCAGTTACGATTCCTGCATAGTATGCTCTTCAAGTGTGGTGTGGAGAATCTCCTCCCTCTTTCCCGAAAGTTACATAGTTTCAAACGGAGCAGCCCAGGTCTTTCCGAACCTATCAACCGTTTACTACGCAGTTAAGGACCTTAAAGTTCCTCTTATAGCTATAGTCGGCTCAACCTCAACTCCGCTGGAGAGGTTCGTTGAGATAAACCTTCAGAGCGCAGAGTTTGAGTTTAAACTTCTAAAGAAAACTTACGAGGAGAATGCAGAAATTCTCCTTACGATGTATGAGGATAAAAGGCTCTTTAATGCAGCCCTCATGGAGCTCAATATTGATGCACAGATAGGAAAACTCCTCTCTCTATCTGATATTTCAGAACTAGTTGAGAGGGGAGAGCTTGCAGTTTGCGGTTTAATCTTTGACGAACTCCTTATTTACGGTGATAGACCCAACTTCTACCTAATAAACTTTAACGGCGTAAGGGATCCTGATGAGATAAGGAACCACGACCTCCTTTTAGAGATTCCAGAGTCAGTTAGGAAGACAAAGGTTAAAAGGGTTCACGTTCAGTTTTAACCTCTTCCGTAAGTTCCTTTACTCCGAAGATAACTCTTCCGTCTGGGAGAATGAAGGTTGGAGTTGCAGTTATACCGTACTTTTTAAGAATTCCTTGAACAGTCCAGACCTTTAGCTTTCCCCTATCGCAGACTTTTATCCCTCTCTCTTCCTTAAAGAAGTCCTTTAAGTTCTTATTTCCGCAGTAAGCGTCAACTGCAGCTTTAAACTCCTCTTTTTCAAAGCCTACCGGGACAAATAGTAGTGTGAATCTCTTTGCCAGTTTCCTTATCTTATCCTTGTTCTCTGTGCAGGCTCTACATTTGGGGTTTGTTAGGACTATTAAAGGCTCTCCTTTACCTACTTTGAAGAGAGCTCTCTCCATTAACTTCCTTCTATCCTTTTCCTCCATTACTAGCTGGGGTACTTTAATGAGGATTCCCTCTATTATCCACTTTCCGTCATCAGATAGGAAAAAGGTATCTCCACTTTCGGTTTTAACTTGGCAGGCTTTAAACTGGGGAAGAGGAGTTACTTGGGTAACTACAGTTATTGTTTGGGTTACCCGGCTCAAAATTAGTGATGCCTCCTGGAGGGAAGGGCATTCCCCGTAGGCAGTTGAAAGGAAGAGTGAAGGGAGTATTATTCCCAGTAAATCTTTTTTCCTCATAATTTCAATTTTACCAGTTGGAGGAAGTTTGGATAAAGAGAGGTTTGAAGAAATTGAGAAGGAGCTCCAGGCACTCCAGGAGTCGGTAGTTCAGATTAGGGAGGATTTAAAGGGAAAGAGGGAGGGCTTTCGCTTTAGCGACTTTATTCAGGAGGTTATGGGAGCGACCCTCCTTGCCTTCCCCTTTGCTGCAAACGCCGATATATGGGAGCTCTCAAAAAAGATCTCCTTCCTCCACGTAGTTTTAATTTTAATTCTCATAACGGCTGGTCTTTTCTTTGCAATCAAGTACTCTAACTTGGGAAACTTCAAGGTTCAGCAGGTGGCCGGTTTCCTACCTCTGAGGCTCATTACGATTCTTTCAATATCCCTTTTTGTTTCAGCCCTTTCCCTCCTGGTTCTAGGAGTTTACCCTTCAATAGTTGATAACTTAGGTTGGTTCTTTAAGGCGACCGTCTTGATAACCCTCTTTTCGGTCATGGGAAGTTTCGGCCTTGATGCTGCAAAGTGATAAACTTATTTAAAAAAGGAGGTTCTTTGATGTTTGAGGAGCTAAAGGGAGCAGTTGTTTTAGTAACCGGAGGAACGAGGGGAATAGGGAGAGCAATTGCCCAGAGGTTCAGCGAAGTTGGGGCTACGGTTTACATAACCGGAACGAATCAGGAGAGAACCCTTCAGGTTGCATCTGAACTTGGTGTGAATGGCTTTAAAATGGACGTTACCGATAGGGAAGAAGTTAAAAAGGTCGTTTCTGAAATCCTTGAGAAGGAAGGGAAGATAGACGTTCTCGTTAACAACGCAGGAATTACGAGGGATACCCTATTTATAAGGATGAAGGATGAGGACTGGGACAAGGTTATTGATACAAACCTGAATGGAGTCTACAACGTAACTAGGGCTGTTGTCCCTTACATGGTTAAGAAGAGGAAAGGGGTTATTATAAATATCTCTTCCGTTGTTGGCTTTACGGGAAACGTCGGGCAGGTCAACTACTCTGCCACAAAGTCAGCCCTCGTTGGTTTTACGAAGTCCTTGGCTAAAGAGCTTGGAGGAAGGGGTATTAGGGTAAACGCTGTAGCTCCCGGCTACATAACTACCGATATGACGAAGGCTATTCCTGAGAAAGTCAAGTCTGAGCTCCTTAAGTCAATTCCTTTGAGGAGGGAAGGAGAGCCTAGGGAAGTTGCAGATGCGGTCCTCTTTCTATCCTCAGATATGGCTTCTTATATTACCGGTACAACGCTCCACGTTAACGGTGGACTTTTTTAACTCTTTTCTTATAATTCCAGACTGATAAAATCTTAGGGAGGTTAAGGATGGAAAACATTGAACAGAAAGTAAGGGAGATTGTAGCAGATAGACTCGGCGTTGACCCCGACGAAGTTACACCTGAGGCTTCATTTATTGAGGACCTTGGAGCCGATTCCCTTGATACAGTTGAGCTAGTTATGGCTCTTGAGGAAGAGTTTGGAATTGAGATTCCAGATGAGGATGCCGAGAAGATACAGACGGTAGGAGATGCGATAGAGTACATCCAGAAGCACCTCTAAACCGCTAATATCCCTTTGCTTTTAAAAGCCCCCTTTAAAGGGGGCTTTTTTATTTGACTTTTATCACTTTCCTTTTGCCATTTCTCTATATCTTCAAGCTATAGATAATTCTTTTGGAGGAGTAATGGCTTTAATTGAAAAGAGAGATTTGCCTTTAGTTGACTATCCGGGTATGAACCGGGTACACGAGAGGGAACTTGACTACTTGAATAACCTTTACGATGCAATCGTTTCTGGAGAAGACGATAGAAAGGTTGATGAGCTGCTTGATGAGTTTTTAAGTGATGTGAAGAATCACTTTTCATACGAAGAAGACTTGATGAGGAAGAGCCACTTTTTCGCCTACCCTTGCCATTCAGGGGAACACGAGAGGGTTTTAAGGGAACTTGAGGATGTTAAGAGGCGCTGGAGAGAGAGTAGGGATAGAGAGTTCCTGAAGAAGTACTTTGAGGAGACTTTTAAAGACTGGATTGTGGAGCACATACAAACTATGGATACTGTAACCGCCCAGTGGTTAAACAGGGTAATGTCTGGTTTCCTCTACTAAATTGACAACGGCAACTGCGTAATCTCTCTCGTGGGATATGGAGAAAAGGAGCTTCAGCCCCCTGCCTTTTAAACCTTCCACCTCAACCTTAAGCTCCTTTCCTCCCCCAAGAACTTTTACTCTTGAAATTGAGGTTCTTAATCCGGCTTGAGATAGGGCTTTAACTGTTGCTTCTTTAAGTGCAAACCTAGCTGCTAAGCACCCTTGGAGCTCCCCCCTCCTCTTCTTAAAGCAGTAATCAACCCCTTCGGGAAAGACTTTCTTTATTAGTCTTTCTCCGTACTTTCTGTGGAGTTCCTCAAACCTCTTAACGGAAACTATGTCAACTCCTACTGCAAGTAGCATCTTTACCCGTTGATTAGCTTTATCATCTTCTCAACTGCCTCTTTAAGTCCGAGGAGGATAGCGTTTGCAACTATTGAGTGGCCTATGTTCAGCTCCTCTATTTCTGGGATTTCTGCAACTTTCTTCACGTTCTTGTAGGTCAATCCGTGGCCTGCGTAAACTTTTAACCCAACCTCTTTTGCCACCTTTGCGGCTCTTTTCAGTCTGTTGAGCTCCTTTTCAACTTCCTCTTCATCGTTCCTTGCAAAGGCCTCTGCGTATGCTCCCGTGTGGAGCTCTACTGCATCGGCTCCAACTTCCTTAGCGGCCCTAATTTGCTGGGGTTCGGGGTCTATAAAGATGTTTACAGTTATTCCTGCTTCTTTCAGCTCCTTTACTGCCTGTTCAACTCTCTCTTTCTGGTTTACTACGTCAAGTCCCCCCTCAGTTGTAATTTCCTGCCTCTTCTCTGGTACTAGGGTTACCTGGTGGGGTTTGACCTCCTTTGCGATTCTCACCATCTCCTCTGTAACTGCCATTTCAAGGTTTACCCTGCTGTGTATTACTTCCTTTATCATCTTTAAGTCCCTTTCGTTTACGTGGCGCCTGTCTTCCCTTACGTGGAGAGTTATCTGGTCGGCTCCGGCAAGGTCTGCTATCACTGCAGCGTGAACGGGGTCTGGTTCAAAGGTTCTCCTTGCGTTCCTGACGGTTGCAACGTGGTCTATGTTTACTCCTAGTCTGATTTTCCTCTTCATTTAAGCCTCCTTTGAGGATATTAGTATAAAATTATCTCATGATCCGTTCAGGTTTTACTCTAATTGAGGTTCTAGTTGCTGTTGCCGTTTTAGGTTTTTCCTTCGGGGCGTTTCTCGTTCTCTCCGGTAGAACCGTTCAATCGACGGATGAACTTTTAAAAACTACTCTCTCAACGGTTGCAGCCCACAACTGTTTAAATGAAGCAGTTTACGGAGGGAAGAACTTTAACGGTAAGAGTGTGGAGCTCTTTAACTATAAAATCTCTATCTCTCAGGACTTTGAAGAACTAATGGGTTATAGAGTTGTAAAGCTGGGGGCAGGAACGGAAGATAGGGGAGTCCTCGTTGAGCTCTATGAGGTTAGGTAGAAGAGGTTTTACTTTAGTTGAGCTGCTTATTGCTGTGGCTCTTTCTGCCTTTGTCTTAGTCGTTTCCTACAACTTCTTTAACGTTGTTGAGAGCTCCGGGAAGTTTGCCGTTGAGAACAGTAAACTCCAGAGCTCTATACCTCCCTATTTCTACTCTCTCTTAAAGGACTTTGAGTCTGCAAACCAGAGGTACGGGGGCTTTACAGTTAGCAGGGACGTTGACGGCAACCTGAAGTCGGTAGAGTTCTTTACCGAAGACTGCTACTACTTTAAGGGAATCTGCAAGGTAAAGTACTGGCTCTACGAGAGCCCCTCAGGGAAGAAGTTCCTGATAAGGAGTGAATTAAGGATTAACTCAAATTCCCCAAAGGGAATTGAAGTTCCTGTCTCCTTTAGCGTTAATTCTTTTGAAGTTTACAAGCTGTCTGGAGGTAGTTGGGTCAAGATGAACACAGGTAGGGCAGACCTAATTAAGTTGGTTTTGGGTTTTGAGGGGGGAGGAGAGCTCCCCCTCGTATTTAAAGTTAGAACTTAAACATCTGGCTTATAGATTCACCGTAGTGAATCCTTCTAATTGCCTCAGATATCATCCCTGCAACTGTTAAAACTTTAACTCCTTCAAACTCCTGAGAAAGAGGAATTGTGTCGGTTACTACTATTTCTTTAATGAACCCTTCCTTAACGGCGTTGCTTAACCTCTCAACTGCCGGTCCGGAGAATACTGGATGGGTACATGCGGCGTAAACCTCAGTGGCTCCCATCTCCTTAATAACCTTTGCAGCGTTAACTATAGTTCCGGCTGTATCAATTATGTCATCAATTATTACGGCTCTCTTCCCTTTAACTTCACCTATAACATTCATAACCTCACTTACGTTTGGCCTTGGCCTTCTTTTATCAATTATCGCAATTGGAGAGCTTAGTACTTTTGCAAAGTTCCTTGCCCTTGCAACTCCTCCGATGTCGGGAGAGACGACGACTGTATCCTCTCCTCCCATGCCAAGTGAGAGGAAGTAGTCTGTAAGGACTGGCCTTGCTTCAAGGTGGTCAACTGGAATGTCAAAGAACCCTTCAACCTGCTTAGCGTGGAGGTCTATTACTACAACGTGGTTTACTCCGGATGTCATTATTATGTCGGCAAGGAGCTTTGCACTTATAGGGTCTCTTGGGTTGACTTTTCTATCCTGTCTTCCGTACGCATAGTAGGGCAGTACTGCTGTAATCCTTCCTGCTGAAGCCCTTTTAAGGGCATCAGCCAGCAGTAATAGTTCCATTATGTTGTCGTTTGCAGGTCTGCAGAGTGACTGGATAATGAAGACGTCACAGTCCCTGACGCTTTCATTTATAACTACCTGAGTCTCTCCATCACTGAACCTACCGACTGTAACGTCGGCAAGGGGAATTCCAAGGTTTGCTGAAACTTTCCTGGCAAGCTCTGGGTTTGCGTTTCCTGTAATGAGCTTTACCTGTTTCATCTCTTCCACTCCTATTCAAACTGGTTTAGTTTTTTAAGGAAATCTTTAACGTTCCTTTCTGGGTCTCCTTTAAATACTGCCGATCCTGCAACTACTATCCTTGCTCCTGCTTTTAGGACCTTCTCTACGTTTTCAACCTTTATTCCGCCGTCAACCTCAATTATTAGTTTTGGATTTAACTCTAGAGAGAGCTCCCTCAACTTCTCAATCTTCCTTACAGAGCTCTCAATAAATTTCTGGCCGCCGAATCCCGGGTTAACAGACATTACAAGGACAAAGTCAAGGTAAGGAATAATCTCTTCAAGGAAGGAGATAGGAGTTGAGGGGTTTATAGCTATCCCAGCTTTTGCTCCGAGTTCCTTTATTTGGGAGACTATCCTGTGGTGGTGAACCGCTGCCTCAAAGTGGAAAGAGATCCAGTTTGCTCCAGCCTCAATGAATCGGGGAATGTACTTTTCAGGTTCTACTATCATAAGGTGAACGTCAAGAGGAAGTCGGGTTTTCCCTCTAATGGATTCAACAACTGGGATTCCGACAGTTATATTTGGAACGAATCTGCCGTCCATAACGTCAACGTGAAGGAGATGGGCTCCAGCTTCTTCAACCTTCCTAATTTCAGATTCAAGGTTTCCAAAGTCTGCAGAGAGGATAGAAGGAGCAAGGAGAGGTTTCATCTAAATTCCTCCAAAGTGGCTTGGCTAATTGTATCAGAGGATTTAGAGGAAATAAAAAAGGAGGGGGATTCTCCCCCTCCTTACGGTTAATTTACTCGGCGAATACTAAGACCTTTTTCTCCTCAAGAGTGCTAAAGGAGAGATGGCTATGAGGAACGATAGTAGGCCAGCACTTCCTCCAGATGTAGCCATTGAACATCCGCCGCCACCACCTCCTCCTGAAGTTTCAGAGGTGGTTCCCTCCTGGGAAGTTGTTTGGCCCGTTTCTGTTGTTGTTTCACCTTCAGGTGATGGATATCCGGCTTTAACCATCTCTTCCTGAACGAGGTTTGCGTACTCGAGTTCTGTTGGAGCTCTATCAACTTTCTTATCAAAGTAAGGTTGACCTTCAATTTCAGATAGGTCAAAGTAGAGTGGGGTTTTCTGTGTAAAGATTGGGCCTGTTAGAACGCCGTCCCTGCTGCCTCCGTGACAGTCTGCGCAGTCTAAGGCTTCAGATGCGTACTTGATGTTGTGACTCATTCCGAAAGCATCGGCAGTAGCTACGACCTTTACTTCAACATCACTCTTTCCTGTTGCACTTGAAATGATTTTCTTCAGCGTGTTGATTGCTGCCTCAACTTCTACTTTCGTATTGATTTCGGGGTCACCGTCAGGAGATCCAAAAAGTCCTGTATCGTCGGTAATCTGAACGTCCACTCCTTCATCGTACTGGCCGTTAAGGTTAACGTCAATGTAGTTAGGTACGGCTCTCCACAGTATCCATTTCCCACTAATGATGTCTGAATCGTTAGCTATAATTCCTCCTTTAACTGCTTTCATACTAAGAATCTTGATAGGTTTTCCTGTTTGTGGATCAATTGCACCATTGATTCTTCTTGGTTTTCCAGTGCTTGGGTCAAGTTCAACTTTAAGGTATTTGGTTGGTAAGTTCCAATCAAGCTTAAAGGCCTTTTTAAGGTAGCGTGCAAAAACGGGTTTAAACTCTCCTGAGGAATTGTCTTCAAAAAGTAGAACGCCCATAGCGTTTGCAGGCTTATACTTCCATTTAACTTCTCCAGTTTTGAAGTCCCTTTCTGGGAATAGTGCAATATCTATGGATTTGCCGTTATTTGGGTCTCCGTAAAGGTATCCGTGCTTATCAAGGTCTACAACTTTATTATTTGTAGTTCCATCGAAAACGAATAGGGGAAGTGTCCAGTCAACAAGTTTGACCCTGTAAAAGTACTTTTTAGCAATGTGGCACGTTGTGCAGGCAACCTTTTCAAGGTGTACGTCTGTATAGCTTGAAGGCCCAAAGACTCCCTCGTGAATTGTCTTAGCATTGTGGCACTTTGTACAGGTTAAACTACCTGCAAGCTGATTCCACATTACTCCAAAAGCCGGACCAACATTTCCCTTTGCAAAGTCGTGGGAAGGTGTAAGGGTGTTTGATGAAGGGAAGTAGCCACTTCCAATGTACTCGTGAGGAACTGAGGAGTGACAGTCTACACACCCTACTCCGTTTTTCTTGTGAACGTCGTAGTTCTTACTTCCTTCACTAAACTGCCAGACAAGGGCTTCTTTCATTCCGTCGGGATGCTTGAACTTAAATTGATCTTTTGCTGCTTTGACAAAGTCAAGGGGCGTAATCTTTCCATCATTATCAAAGTCTTCAAACTGAAATACGCCATGACAGTGACCGCAGGCATTATCACTCTTGCCTACGATGTTAGAACCTATAAAGTTATTGTCTGAATCAAAAAGTGAAAGATCGTATTCTATTTCTCCAGTTTCTTTGTTAATGTTTCCAAGTAAACCACCTGCTGTGTCAATTGCTGCGAAATATTTTTTATTAAATAGTTTACCTTTTAAGGTTTTTCTGTACATGTAAGTTCCAGTTGCTGCAGTATCAATTCCATTTTCAAGAGCTTTCCTAGAGTGGCAATAAAAACAGGTAGGTGGTGCTGTATTGTTAATTTTTCGCTTATTTATTTCTAAAGTCCATTCAAAAGGAACCAACTTTCCGGTTGATTTATCAAGAACAGCGTAGTCCCCTAAGATTTTGCCTGCGTCAAACTCAGACTGAAGTTCAGATAGGCTTTTTTCGTACAAGAAGTTATCCTGCCTATCCTTTTCCATAGGGCCGCCACCTGGGTGACATATACCGCACTTTCCGGCGTACTCTGGTGTTGTAAGGTCAACGAGTCCCGGGTTTGTTCCTACCTCTGGCGCCAACTGGCGGTATGCAGGTGGTCAGAGCTTTCCGTACATACCTTTGTCAAGGTTTGTTAACTCCTCAGGAAGGCCGTTTGTAAACTGCTGGTCTCCGTACTTTTCGTAGTACTTTTTGTAGACCTCTTTAGAGAGGATTGCCAGTCTTCCCTGTTGGAAGTGGTAGGCTGTGGCTATAAAGTCCACATCGTGGCATCCGCTACAGCTCTTCCTTACGTCTACCGGTAGTTTGCTTTCAGTTACCGGGTTTCCAAACTGGTCTTTTAAGGTTATGTCTGGGTGACCAAAGGCATTTAAGGACGTTAGTAGTATAAAGCCGAGGGCCACCTTCAGGTAGCTTCTCATCTTCCCCTCCTTACGCTTGAGATTTTATTTCAGTTTATCAAAAATTTACAAATCAATCAATATAGGATTTTATAAGATTATATTTGCGAATAAGGAAATTTTTATTCAGTCACTGTGCATCAAATAAGAATACTCTTAAATTGTTAAAATTCTTAAATCACATTGCTTTGGAGGTGGGGATGGTTAAGGCTTTTAAGAACCTAGAGCCTAAGGTCGGAGAGAGGGTCTTTATAGCTGAGAACGCTACCGTAATTGGTGACGTTGAAATAGGAGACGATAGCTCAATCTGGTTTGGAGCTATTTTGAGGGGAGACGTTAACTACATAAAGGTGGGAAAGTGTACTTCCATTCAGGATGGAAGCGTTGTTCACGTTACCCGAAATACCCACCCAACAGTTATCGGTTCTTACGTTACCGTTGGCCATTCTGTTAAGCTCCACGGGTGCACAGTTAAGGATAACTGTTTAATAGGGATTGGAGCGATTATTCTTGATGGTGCCGTTATAAATGAGAACTCAATAGTTGCGGCTGGGACTTTGGTTCCTCCAGGTAAGGAGTTTCCTCCTGGGTCCCTCATTATGGGCTTTCCAGCGGTGGTTAAGAGGGAGTTAACTCCTGAGGAAATTGAAGGTCTAAAGGAACATGCTTTAAGGTACGTTAAGTATAAGGACGAGTACCTATCACTTGGATTTTAAACTCTATATTTAATGGTGAAAACCTTATTTGTTAATTTTAGAGATGGGAGAAGTTTTGAAGGAGAAGTTATCAGAGAGGGAAAGGGATATACTGCTGAAAATTACTGAGCTTTACATAAAGGAAGGAGAGCCTGTTGGTTCAAGAACTCTTCAAAAGACTTACGGTCTGCCCTTTAGTCCAGCAACTATTCGGAACGTTATGGCAGACCTAGAGGATAAAGGTTACCTCTATCAGCCCCACACTTCAGCAGGTAGAGTTCCCACTGATGAAGGGTTAAAGGTTTACATAAACAGTCTTTTCTTTGCCCTTGGAAGCAGGGATGAAACTTTGGTCGGTAGGCTTATTGATTACTTACAGAGTGAAAGAGTTCTTGATAGGGATGAGATTCTTTCAAGGGTCCTTGATTTCCTTCAGTCCCTTACCGGCTACGTCGGTTTTGGAATTAACTTGGTTGAGAACTTAACAGTTGAGTCAATTACGCTGGTTAAAGTTTCTTCAGATAGAATATTGATGGTTATCAACTTTAAGCCTGATTACGTTCTCCACAAAGTTATAAGGGCTTCAATTCCTGAGGGAGAACTTCAACGTTTGAGTCGGACCCTAACTCAGAAGTTTAGAGGTAAAAGCTTAAACGAGGTAAAGAAAGAGTTGGTTGAGGAGATTGATACCTTAAGGAGAGAGATTACGGAGATTTCATTTAAGCTTAACACTGAGATTTTAAAGAGCTTAAATGAAGTTAATCACCTTGAGATCCATGGAACGGCAAACCTAGTTGATATAGTTTCAGATGACGTAAAGAAAATGAAAGAGATATTGGAGATCCTTGAGGAGAAAACCCTCTTCCTTGAAATTCTAAAGAAGTTTTTAGGTGAAAGGAGGGACATTTCTGTAATTCTTGGCTCTGAGACGAACATTGAGCCTTTTTCCACTTTTAGCTTCGTTTTAGGTAAGTACAGGGTGGGGTTTAGAAACAGCGGAGTTATAGGGATAATAGGTCCTAAGAGAATGGACTACTCTCAAGTTATTCCTATAGTTGAGAACGTTGCAAGGGCTCTTTCAATAATCCTTGAAAAAAGGTAAAGCCGGAGCCTTACTGCACACGCCCTTCAGGCTTACCGTTGCTCCCTTCCGGGCCTGGCGGGGTTCACCCTCCGGGCGTTGCAGAGACCCCGGCGTATATAAATTTACGCCTCTACTGAGATTGTGCAACTTATAGGTTAACTTTTTCTTGAGTTTCTATTGCCCTTTTAAGCTCTTCTTTAAGTCTATTAACGTCTATACCGAAAACGTCTCCACTGTAGCTATCCAAAAGCTGAAGAGCGTTTTCAAGGAGGAGTTGGAATCCCCTAAAGTTGAAGTTTTCAAGGTGGTAGTATGCAACTCCTATCTGTATAAGGGCCTGAAGGAAATCCCTGTACTTTCCAAACTCCCCCATCCAGACTTCTTCTAAAATCTCGTGAACTTCAAAGTAGAGGCCTTCTTCAAAGAGCAGTTTTGCAGTTTCTACTGTTTTCCTAATATCCTCTTGGGTTGGCTTGAAGTTTTCCGGTAATCGCTCAAAGAACTTCTTGTAGGAGAGAACTTTTCTCTTTATGTACTCTTTAGTAAAGGAGTCTTCCTCTTTTAGGTTAACGTTAATTTTGGGAATCAAAGAGGAGCCGGAGAGGACGGAGTTCATGACCTCTTCCAGCTCCTTTAAACTAGCTTCATCCTTTTCCCTTAAATAGTCGCAGAGCTTGTGTGCAAACCAGTTCCTGATTTCAAATATGTCCATTAATTTCCTTCTCCAACAACTTCATCAGGATGGGCAATCCTTCCAAGTACCGCTGAGGCTGCTGCAACTGCCGGTGAGGCAAGGTATACTTCGCTTTCTGGGTGTCCCATTCTTCCTACAAAGTTCCTGTTTGTAGTTGCTACTGCCCTTTCTCCCTTTGCGAGGATTCCCATGTGGCCCCCAAGGCACGGTCCACAGGTTGGTGTTGAAACTACGCACTCAGCGTCAAGGAATATGTCAATCAATCCTTCCTTAAGAGCCTGTCTGTAGATTTCCTGTGTTGCAGGAATTACTATACACCTTACGTTCGGGTTGACCTTTTTACCCTTAAGGATTTGAGCTGCAATCCTTAGGTCGCTAATCCTACCGTTTGTACAGGAACCGATCACAACCTGATCAATGGTTACGTGGGTTGCTTCAGTTACAGGTCTTGTGTTTGATGGAAGGAATGGGAATGCAACCTGAGGTTCAATTTTTGAAACGTCTATCTCGTAAACCTCTGAGTACTCTGCATCTGGATCAGATTTGTAGAGTTTGTAAGGTCTCTTAGCCCTTCCTTTAACGTACTCAAGGGTTTTTTCGTCCGGTTCAATTATTCCGTTCTTTGCTCCGGCTTCAATTGCCATGTTGCAGATTGTGAAGCGGTCGTCCATTGGGAGCTCCCTTATAGCTTCACCTGTGTGTTCCATAGTTTTGTAGAGAGCCCCATCAACTCCTATCATTCCAATTACGTAGAGGATGATATCCTTTCCGCCTACCCACCTCTGACGCTTTCCGTAGTAGATGAACTTCATCTGCTCGGGAACTTTAAACCAAACTTCTCCCGTTAGCCATGCGTAGGCCATATCTGTTGAACCAACTCCTGTTGAGAATGCTCCGAGAGCTCCGTAGGTACACGTGTGAGAGTCGGCTCCGATTACAACGTCTCCGGGAACTACAACTCCCTGTTCAGGTAGGAGGGCGTGTTCAATACCTACCCTTCCCTCAGGCCAGAAGTGTTTAATTTTGAACTCTTTTGCAAACTCCCTCATCATTTTAACTTGCTCTGCGGCCTTTATGTCCTTGGCAGGTACAAAGTGGTCTGGAACGAGGGCTATTCTCTCTCTATCCCAAACGTCCTTAACTCCGAGTTCCTTAACCCTTTTAATTGCGATTGGAGCTGTAACGTCGTTTGCAAGGGCAATGTCTACCTTACACATAATTAACTCGCCGGGGTAAACCTCTTCCTTTCCTGCGTGCTCAGCTAGTATCTTCTGAGTTATCGTCATTCCCATCTCTTACTCCTTGATACTAAGTTGGTTTTAGGGCTGAAATTATAGCAACGGCTAGGTAGTTTCAAATAAAATTGGATCAGTCAAGGAGGAAGGTTTGAGAGCTCTCTTTGGAGGAAGTTTCAATCCGGTCCACGTGGGCCACCTAATCTTGGCAAGGGACGTCCTTGAGGACTTTGAGCTTGATGAGGTCATCTTTGTTCCGGCCAACCTACAGCCTTTAAAGGGGGAGCTCTCAATCCCTCCCGAAGTCCGCCTTGAAGCTTTAAAGGCTGCTGTCTCTTTAGAGCCCAGGTTTAGGGTTTGGGATTACGAAATTAGGAAAGGAGGAGTTTCATACACGTATCAAACCCTTGAGGCTTTCTGGGAACTTTACGGCGAAAAGCCCTTCTTCTTAATGGGAGTAGACTCCTTTAACACTCTTCCCCTCTGGAAAGAACCTTTAAGGATCCTTGAGCTTGCCAATTTAATAGTTCTATCCCGTCCTGGGTTTAATCCGGAGGTTGAGAAGGTAAAGGAGGAACTTGGAGTTAACTTTACGGTAGGCCGTTTTAAAAGGGGTAAGGTAAAAGGGGAGCTCCCGCAGGTTTCAATTTACGAGGGAAGGCTAATTGAGGTAAGTTCAACTGAGATTAGGAAAAGGTTAAAATCGGGCTTACCAATTTCCTACTTAGTTCCTGAAAGGGTTAACGAAATACTCAGGAGGTGGAGAGATGCCACTTAAAAAGATGTTTAACAAAATGACTTTAAGGGATATTCCTCCTTCCGACCTTAAGGGCAAAAGAGTTTTTGTTAGAGTTGACTTTAACGTTCCTATTGAGAACGGAGTGATTTTAAACGATAAGAGGATAAGGGAGGCCCTTCCAACTATTAATTACTTGATGGATCACGGGGCAAAGGTGGTTCTGTGTTCACACCTTGATAGGCCGAAGGGTTGGGATCCTAAGCTATCTTTAAAGCCTGTTGCTGAGAGGCTGTCCCGCCTTCTTGAGAAGGATGTGAAGTTCATTCCGGACTGTGTAGGCGAGGAAGTTGAGTGGGAGGTCAATAACCTTAAGGAAGGTGAGGTTGCCCTCCTTGAGAACGTAAGGTTTTACCCTGAGGAGACAAAGAACGATCCGGAGTTTGCTGAGAAGTTGGCAAGGCTTGCAGATATATACGTAAACGATGCCTTTGGAACTGCCCACAGGAAGCACGCTTCAACTTACGGAATCGCAAAGTTCGTTAAAGTTGCCGTTGCCGGTTTTCTCCTTGAGAAGGAGATTAAGTATCTCCAAAAGGCCCTTGACAACCCTGAAAGGCCTTTAGTCCTGATAATAGGAGGTTCAAAAGTTTCTGGTAAGTTAGAGGTAATAGAGAACCTCCTGAAGATAGTTGACAAGATGTTAATCGGCGGTGGGATGGCCTACACCTTTTTGAAAGCTGCCGGTTATAGCGTTGGAAAGTCTTTGGTTGAGGATGAGCTTTTGGATACTGCTGAGAGGATTATGGAGGAGGCTGATAGGAAAGGAGTTAAGTTCTACGTTCCGGTTGATAGTAATAACGCAGATGAGTTCTCTCCAACTGCCCATACAAAGCTTACGACCTACAAGGAAATTCCAGAGGATATGATGGGCCTTGATATTGGACCTGCTACCGTAGAGCTCTTTAAGGAGGCAATGGCCGATGCTAAAACGATTCTCTGGAACGGCCCTATGGGAGTTTATGAATTTGAGAAGTTTAGGGTTGGAACTCTTGAAGTTGCAAAGGCTATCGCCGATAAAACAGATGCTTTAAGGATAGTAGGCGGTGGAGATAGCGTTGCTGCAATTGAGGAGCTCGGCCTTGAGCATAAGTTTGACCACGTCTCAACTGGTGGTGGTGCATTTTTACAGTTCCTCGCAGGTAAGGAACTGCCGGGAGTAATGGCCCTTAACGATAAGCCCTCCCAGTAAGGGAGGGTTTAATAGACTATAACGTTAACCCCCCTTGAAACCAGGTAAGGTATTTCTTCAGGTTTATCTACCGAGTCTATTAAGAACCAGTCTTCCTTAGGGGTTGAGACTAAAAGACCCTCTATTCTAAAAGTTGACCTTTTCCCCTTTGATAGTGGAGGTTCGTAGAGGATGAGGTTTAGTTCTTTGTTTGCAAGGGGAACCAGCGTTAAGATGTTCTGAATGTCTTGGAGGAAGTTCCCGCTTAGAACTACAACTTTGTTTCCTTGGAGCTCCAACTTTACCTTTTCCTCAGGGTCTATAAAGTCATAGACTACGTAGAGGTTTAAACTGGGAAAGAAGAGACCTTCTTCCTTTTCAATTCCCCTTTTTCCGGTTAAGATCTTCATTACGGTGTTTATTTTCTCAATTCCCTTTCCCCTTACAATCTTTAGCTTTCCGTTTCCCTCATCTGTGTCAAGCTTCCTGTAGGGAGGTTGTATTACGGCTATTCCGTAGGCATTTAGGATTTTTTCTAAGGCCGGAGGGGTATCGGCTTCCCTGTTTATAACGGTTCTCTGTCCGGTAAACTTGTTGTAGCCCATAAAGTCGTACTTGTAGACCAGTATATCTTTCTCTCCCAGGATTAGTTCTCCGTTTTTTGTTATGGACGAAAAGTTCTCAGAAAGGACTTTATCTATAAGTTTTTCAAGTTCTTTCCTCCCTACAACTGTGAAACCTGCAGATTCAAGGCTTCTTTTCATTTTACTGCCGATTTGTCCTGATAGGTCAACAATAAACCTCTTTCCGTTAGCCTCAATGATAGGAGTTTTCCTTAAATTTACCTTTCCGTAGTCTGTAAATAGGATTCCGTTATCCTTTACTACCGTTCCAATAGTCTTGAGGAACTTAAAGTCCTTCTCTGATGGGTGAACTTTCCTTGTTTTCTCTCTCTTTTTGAGCTCCCCTTCAGCAGGGAGTTTTAACTTCTGACCGACGTATATCAGGTTAGGGCTTTTTAGCTTGTTAACCTTTACTATCTCGTATAGAAAGCTCCTAGGAATTTTAAACTTTTTCATAATCTTGAGGAGGGTATCACCTCTTTTTACTTTGTAAACGAAGAAACGGGGCTTCTCTAGTTTAAGTTCCCTCTCTTTAACTACATCTATTTGGTAGACTGCACCGTAGGATGGAAAGGTAAACAGAAGGAAGCTTATGATAGCCCTTTTAACCATTTCTCCATATCCCTCAACGCTCTTTCAGATAAATACTTTCTCCTGTTAAGTTTGCCTTTAATTCTCCTCTCCGGTGGAGGTAGGAGACCAAAGTTTGCGTTCATAGGTTGGAAGTGTTTTGGATCGGCGCTCGTTATGTACTTAAGGAGAGCTCCAACCATTGTAGTTTCAGGAGGGTATACCGGTTCTTTTCCCTCTAAAAGCCTTGATGCGTTTAGCCCTGCAATTATACCCGTTGCGGCTGATTCAGGGTATCCCTCAACTCCCGTTATCTGACCTGCAAAGAGGACCCTTGGGTTTTTCTTTAACTGAAGGGTCCTCTTTAGGAGAACCGGAGACTTTATAAAGGTGTTCCTGTGAATGCTTCCGTACCTTGCAAACTCTGCATTTTCAAGTCCGGGAATTAACCTGAAAACCCTCTTCTGCTCCGGGTACTTTAGTTTTGTTTGAAAACCTACCAGGTTTAGGAGAGTTCCTTCTCTATTCTCTTTCCTCAGCTGGACGACTGCGTAGGGCTGTTTCCCTGTTCTTGGGTCAATTAGTCCAACAGGCCTTAAAGGGCCAAAGAGGAGGGTTTCCTTTCCCCTCTCTGCCATCTCCTCTATAGGCATACACCCTTCAAAGTAGCATGCCTTTTCAAAGTCTTTCAGGGGAACTTTTTCGGCTTCCATCAGTGCTCTGTAGAACCTATCGTACTCTTCCTCTGTCATGGGACAGTTAAGGTAGTCGTCTCCTCCTTTACCCCACCTTGAGCCCCAGAAGCACTTTGAGTAGTCTATGGTATCTGCGTAGACTATCGGGGAGATTGCGTCGTAGAAGGAGAGTTCCTCCTGACCTAAGTACTCCCTTAGGTATTTTGAGAATTCATCGGAGGTTAGAGGTCCTGTAGCTACCACTGTTATTCCTTCCTCTGGAATCTCTTTAACCTCTTCCCTTATTACCTCAATGTTAGGGTGGTTCTCTATTTTCTCGGTTATGTAGTCTGCAAACTTTTCCCTATCAACTGCTAGAGCTCCCCCTGCAGGAACGCTGGTTCTCTTGGCTGCATCAATAATGAGGGAGCCTAGGAGCTCCATCTCCTTCTTAAGGAGTCCCCTTGGAGTTGTTATATCAATTCCTCCGAGGGTGTTGGAACAGACTAGCTCTGCCAGTTTATCGGTTTTATGTGCAGGGGTACTCTTTTTAGGCCTCATTTCAAAGAGTCTAACTTTGTGGCCTCTCTCTGCTGCCTTCCACGCCGCTTCAACTCCTGCAAGTCCTCCGCCTATTACGTTAATAACTTCTGCCATTTTCCTCTCCGTAAAATAAATTCTCTAAACAAATCTTATTCCCGTGGAGGGTGATTTGGTTAGGGTTTTAAGAAATTTAGACCAGCTTAAAGGCCTTGTTGAGGAGCTCCGCTTAAAGGGTAAGAAGATAGTCTTTACAAACGGCTGTTTTGACGTACTTCACGCAGGCCATGCAGACTACCTTGAAAGGGCTAAGAGTTTTGGTGATTTCCTTATAGTTGGTATGAACAGCGATAGCTCAATCAGGAAAATTAAGGGGGAAAAGAGGCCTATAGTTCCTGAAGATATGAGGGCAAGGCTTCTATCCTCCTTAAGGCCTGTTGACCTTGTCTTCATATTTGAAGAGGAAACTCCCATCGAAGTTATAAAGGCTGTAAGACCTGACGTTTTGGTTAAGGGAGCCGACTGGCCTATTGAGAAGATCGTAGGCAGGGAGTTTGCAGGGAGAGTTGAGAGGATTCCTTTTAACTACCAGATATCAACTACTAAGATAGTTGAAAGGATACTTGAGCTTTACTGCTCCAAAACTTCCGGAGGAACGACTGCATAGGTCTTTGAGACTTTCCTTGAAAGGGCCTTTACTGCATCTGTTGGGGCAACTGATGAGAGCTCCTCAATTCTCCCCTCAACCTTTACCTTTATAACGTCCTTTCCGTCGGGCGAGTAGTAGGAGTAGGCTACCTTTGAAGGTTCAACGACCTCAAAGTAGTACTCAGGGTTAAATCCCAGCTTCTCTACTCTTTCTCTAAGCTCAATTAAAAGCGTAGGACTAACTTCAACCGTCCTAAATAGTTTCCTCTTTACGAACCTCCCACAGAGGTCTTTCAGTATTGGGTCTTTCCAGTCCTTTAGCTCATAAATTGCACATATGAGGTGGCCATCTGTTAGGTTGAAGAAGTCCTCTTTACTTTCCTCCTTGAGGGTCCTCTTAAGGTGACCGTTTACCGGGAGTTCTTCCCCGTTTAGAAGGAGCTCCTTTACCCTCTTTACTACCTTCTGAAGGAGGACCTGGGCTGAGAGGTTTCCCTTGTGGAAGTAAACAGCCCAGTACATCTGATACCTTGACATTACGTAAGCTTCAAGGGCGTTAAAGCCCTTAATGCTCCAAACTAGTTCTCCATTTTCAAGGAGTCCTGAGATTAAGATCCTGTTGTAGTCAATTCTCCCAAAGGCTGCACCTGTGTAGAAACTGTCCCTCCTCAGGTAGTCAAGCCTGTCACAGTCAAGCTGGCTTGATACCAGCTGGTAGGTAAAGGGAAGGGAGTGTTCTTTCTTTAGAATTTTTACCACCTCTTCAACAACTTCTTTCTCTAAGTTTTCCTCTTCTTTGAGGATTTTAATACCGTAAACTGTTAGCTCTTCATGGTTTTGTGGGAGAATGAACCCTTCAAGGGCGTGGGAAAAGGGGGAGTGACCTACGTCGTGAAGAAGGGCTGAAAGCCTAACTGCTTCTTTTACTTCACTCTCTACCTTAAAACCGTTAAGTTCAAGGTAGTAAAGGGCTTTATCTACAAGCCACGTAACCCCTAGAGAGTGCTGAAACCTTGTGTGTTCAGCTCCCGGGTAAACTAAGTAGCAGGGCCCAAGCTGCCTTATATACCTGAGCCTTTGAAGGAACCTACTTGATATTACCCTGTCAAGGAGAGATCCCCTCTTAATGGGGATAAACTCCTCGTAGACTGGGTCCATAAAGAGTCTATGTCCCTTCAACTTTACACTCTCTACATATGCCGTAGCACATCAATGTGCAGTTTAGGGGTTCTCCCACCACTTCAATTTTACTCCTGTCAACTTCAGGGACTATTTCAAGGTCAAATATCCTTCCACACTTAACGCATATAAAGTGGCTGTGGGGTTCAACTTTTGCGTCGTACCTTACCTTATCCTTTAGGGTTGGAACCCTCTGGACGAGGCCTGCCTTTTCAAGGCTTGCAAGGGTTCTGTATACCGTAGTGAGTGATATTCCTTCTATTTTCTCCTTTAAGTTCTCGTAGAGCTCCTCGGCGCTTGGGTGGTCGTGCCTTGAAACGATTTCCCTGTATACTGCTAACCTCTGAGGGGTAACCTTTAATCCGGTTTCCCTGGCCTTCCTCTTAAATTCCTCAATTCTATCCTTAACCATTCGTTTCTCCTTCAGTAAAATAATTTGCAACTTTAAATATAAAGCTATTACTGAAAAATATCTCCTAACTTAACCCTGTAGCCCCTTATAAATTCCTCTCCGCTGATCTCCTTTCTTCCTTCTGGTTTTATCCTTAAAATCTCTAAAGCTCCCTTTCCCGTTGCAACTACGAGTCTCCTTTTTGCCTCAATTACCTCTCCTGGCCTTCCCTCTCCTTCAACAGGTAGAACTTTTGAAAGCTTTACCATCTTCCCTTTGTAGTGGCTGAAGGCTCCCGGCCACGGAGTAAAGGCCCTTACCATGTTAAATATCTCCTCAGCCGACTTTCCCCAGTCAATTTTCCCCATCTCCTTTGTTATCTTAGGGCAGTAGGTCGCCTTTGAGTTGTCCTGAGGGACCGGTTTAACTTCTCCGCTTATGAACTTCGGTATTGTTTCAACAAGGAGCTCTGCTCCGAGCCTTGAGAGTTTATCGTGGAGCGTTTGGGCGTTATCTTCTTCTGTAATTTCAACTTTCCTCTGTGAGATTACGTCTCCGGCGTCAAGCTCTGGAATAACCTTCATTATCGTTACGCCCGTCTCCTTCTCGCCGTTTAAGAGGGCTGCCTGAATAGGAGATGCTCCCCTATACTTTGGAAGGAGTGAAGCGTGGACGTTGATTACTCCGTACTTTGGAACTTCTAAAAGCCACTTTGGAAGTATCTTCCCATAGGCTGCAACGACTATTAAGTCTGGGGAAATTTCCTCTAGGAGCTCCATAAGTTCCCTGTTATCCTTAATTCTTTCAGGTTGGTAGACCTTTAGTCCTAACTTCTCAGCTTCAACTTTAACCGGTGGGGGTTTTAACCTCTTTCCCCTTCCTGCAGGTTTATCCGGCTGAGTTACAACTAAAGGTACTTCGTACCCAGCCTCTTTTAGGGCTTTAAGTGAAGGAACCGCAAAGTCCGGAGTTCCCATAAAGACAACTTTTAGGTTATCCATTAAGTACCTCCAGGAGTTTTTCCTTGGGGAAACTTCCCTCTCTTAAGACTTTCGGCTCTTTTCCGACTAGTGAAACTAGGGTTGACGGCTTCCCTGAAGCTTTCCCCTCTACACAGAGGGGTATCCGACCTTCAAAGTAACTTCTACACTCTTTACAGTTCTCAGCAGGTTCCTTCCCGGAAGGGTTTGCACTTGGAGCAAAGAGGGGAGTTGAGAGCTCTATAACCTTTAACAGGAAGTCGTCTTTTGGAATCCTTATTCCGAGGTTGTTCCTTTTAAACACCTTCCTAAAGGGGGAGTCCTCCTTGAGGGGAAGGATAACCGTTAAAGGTGCAGGGTATACTCTCTCCAGTTTCTCCCTTAAATTATCATCAATTAAAACTCCAAGCTCCTGAGCCTGGTTTAGATCCTTAAAGAGGACGATTAAGGGTTTCTCCCTCTCCCTTCCCTTTATACTGTAGACTTTCTCAACTGCCTTTTCGTTTGTAGCGCTCCCGAGAAGTCCGTAAAGTGTGTCCGTTGGGCAACAGACTATTTCCCCTTCCATTATCAGCCGGGAAACGACGGAAGCGTTTTCAAGGCTCTTCTTAACTACCTTCATTCCCTTCCTTAAGGTCAAGGAGGTGTTTGTTGTATAGGAATATGAGCTCTCCCCTTTTACACCTTAGCTCCTTTGCCACCGGATCACACTTTGCCTTTAGGATGAAGAAGATGTCCTTGTCGTAGACTCCATCTAAGGTCTCAAAGTTGGCCTGACCTTTAGAGATAATAAAGTAGGCTTTCTTCCAGTGTTCTTTGAACTTCTCCGGAGCCCTTTCAAGGTCAATTCCTATGACGTCGCTTCCGCTGTCAATAACCTCATCAACCAGCTCTGCAATCTTTGTCTTTATGGCGTCCTCAACGGTTGCATCGTTTAGGACCGGAGCTCCCCTAACTGCTAAAACGACCTTTAATCCCTTCTCTTTGAGTTCCCTAACTAGGAACTTATCAAATACTATCTCTCCAGCGTTATCCGCAAGGTAGAGGACGGTTTTCCCGGGAACTAAGAACCTTTCAAATATTGCCTCATCGTAGTAGGCAAAGGGAGTTTTAAAGAAGTTCTTTATCTCCTCTTCAAGGTCAAATAGGGTTGGAACTCCAAAGTCTATAACGTTTCCAAGTGCAGCGAGCCTTACTGCAACTTCAACTCTGTTCTTTGCCTTTAAGTAGTACTCCTCGTAGAGGATAGGTTCAAGTTTTAAGGCTAAAGAGTTGTACTTCTCCTTTAGGGCTTTAAAAGGGTCTTCTATTTTCGTCTTTTCCTTAAATATCCTGTGGATAAACGTTGCATTGTAGCCCGGTGACTTTTCCGGCTGAAGGTTCTTGTAGAGGAACTTTGCAACTTCCCTTTCTACCTCTATTGTCTTACTCTCTTCAAGGCCGCAAGCCTTTGAAGTTTTAACTATTTGGTTTAAAAAACACGGAAGGCACTCAGGGTAAACTTTCATATCTATCCCTCTAAGACTCTTTTCTTCATCTCTTCTCTGTAGGCCTTTAGCTTCTCTTTGAGCTCTGGGTACTTAATAGCCATTATCTCTACTGCTAAGACTGCTGCGTTCTTTGCTCCTGCCTTCCCTATAGTTACCGTGGCTACAGGAATTCCTCCTGGCATCTGAACTATTGATAGGAGGGAATCAATTCCCTTTAAAGGTGATGCATCAAGGGGAACTCCAATTACCGGTAGAACCGTCTTTGCAGCAATTACTCCCCCAAGGTGGGCTGCGTAACCTGCAGCGGCAATTATTACGTCGTACTCCTCTTCCGCCCTCTCGCAGAAGGCTATAACCTCATCAATTGTCCTGTGGGCTGAGAGAACCTTAACGTCGTAAGGGACTCCAAACTCCTCAAGTGTCTTTGTGCAGGCTTCCATTACCGGCAGGTCTGACTTACTTCCCATTACTACCGCTACCTTCTTCATCAATTACCTCCGGCTTAACTGGTCTTGATAAATTTCCGGCTTTGTCAACTGCAAATAGTTCTACCTCTTTTGGGCACTCTGTAAGTGTAAAGTATATTCCAGACGTTTTGAATTTTCCTTTATCTGTTTCTATCAAGTAGGCTACCGTGTCTTTAGAAGGTGAAGGTTCCCAGACTAAGAGGCACTTTTCACCCTTTATTAGTAGGGGATTTCCAGGCGGTTCTGGAGGAAGGGTATCCTTTGGAGTTAGTGTAATAGGTTCTGCAAACCTTCCCTTTAATTTCCCTTTAGAGAACCTGAGTAGGTAAGTACAGCTTTTACCGTTTTCCACTTCTTTATCTATGAACTCTTTAGATCCTTCATCTAAAATCCTGTAAGGTCTTACGTATGGCTCCTTTTGGTTTTTAAAGACTTCAACCTTAAAATTTTTGTGGGGAGCTATTTCTATTTTGATTAATCCGTCTCCTTCTAGAGTTTTTATGACTCTCGGTACTTCTTCTATAGGCTCCCTTCCAACTATGCAGAGGGGCTCGCTTTTTTTACTTTTGTTTTTCCCGTAGACTGCTACGATGGAGTAGCACCTTTTCTCTTTAGGTTCTATCGGTTTATCCTTAAAGTAGTTCTCTTCAGTTTCTACTTCCCTTTTTCCAAAGTTTATAATTACTCTGTATTTAATTTTTTTAGTTTGAGGGATTTTCCTTCCGTCCTCAAAGGTTTCTACCCTTTCCCACCAGATTAGGGGAGATTTAAATTCCTGAACTGGAGGGTACACTTCTGGAACGGAAGGGTTATAGGTGAGAGGAGGTTTGGGAGCTCCCCTATGGCCGCACATGGTAAATGAAGTCAACAGGGGAAAGAGTGATAGGATTATGAGCTTTTTCAAAATATAAAAACCTCCTAAAATTTGTTGCTATAATTTTCTCAAAATTCAAACTTCTTAAAGGAGGTTCCGTCGTGCCTTCAATAGATGTAAACCAGATTGCAAAGGGAATGAAGCTTGAAATTGAAGGAGCTCCATACGAAATAATTGATTATCAACACGTTAAACCTGGTAAAGGTCAGGCTTTCGCTAGGATAAAGCTTAAAAACCTTAAAACCGGTAACGTTGTTGAGAAGACGTATAAAGTCGGTGAAAAACTTGAACTTGCCGATTTTGAAGAGAGGGAAATGGAGTACATCTACAACGATGGTCAGTTTTACTACTTTATGGACTCCAAAACCTATGAGCAGGTAGGGGTTCCGGCTGCTTCTCTAGGCGATAAGGCAAAGTTCCTTAAAGAAAACACAACAGTGATGGTTCAGTTTTACAAAGGAGAAGCTATCTCCGTTAAACTTCCAAAGAGTATAGTCCTTCAGGTTGTTGATACAGAGCCGGGCTTTAAGGGAGACACTGTGAGTAACGTTACAAAACCGGCAACCCTTGAGACTGGGGCTGTAATTCAAGTTCCTATGTTCATTAACCCCGGTGATATGGTTAGGGTTAATCCCGAGACAGGAGAGTACATAGAGAGGGTTAACGTTAAGTAGGAGGGTATTTTGATTGAGAAGATAAAAGAGCTCCTTAAAAGCCTTGAAAATACTTCTTTGGAAGAGATAGAGCTTGAAGCTGAAGGCTTTAAGTTAAAGGCTAAGTTTAAAAGGGAAGGCTCTTCGGTTTCTCCTTCCCAGGTTCCTCCTTCCCAACCTTCAACTTCTGAGGAGGAAGTTAAAGAGCCTGAGGAAGAGTATTTCGTCGTTGAGTCTCCCATGGTGGGTACTTTCTATAGAGCTCCTGCTCCCGGAGCTGAGCCTTTCGTTAAAGAGGGAGATTACGTTGAGAAGGGACAGACTCTTTGCATAATTGAGGCCCTGAAGGTTATGAACGAGATTGAGTCTGAAGTTTCCGGAGTTGTTAAGAAAATCCTGGTTGAAAACGGTCAGCCTGTAGAGTACGGCCAGCCCCTTTTCTACATTGAACCGAGGTAGTGGATGTTTAAGAAAGTTCTCATAGCAAACAGGGGAGAAATAGCTGTAAGGATAATAAGAACGTGCAGAGAGCTTGGAATAAAGACAGTTGCCGTTTACTCAAAGGCAGATAAGGACTCTCTCCACGTCTACCTTGCAGATGAGGCAATCTGCATAGGTGGTCCTCTACCTCAGGAGAGTTACTTAAACATTCCTGCAATAATTGCTGCTGCGGAGCTAACGGGTGCAGATGCGATTCACCCCGGTTACGGTTTCCTATCTGAAAACCCAGGGTTTGCAGAAATCTGCAGTGCCTGCGGTATAAAGTTCATTGGCCCTTCACCTGAAACTATGGTATTGATGGGAGATAAGGCTAAAGCAAGGGACGTTGCCCTTAAGGCTGGAATTCCGGTAGTTCCGGGAAGCGGAATAGTAAAGAACGTTCAGGAGGGACTTGCCTTCCTTAAGGAGATAGGCTTTCCGGCTCTAGTTAAAGCTGCCCACGGTGGTGGGGGCAGGGGAATGAGGTTGATAGAGGGGGAAGAGGAGGCTGAGAACCTCATAGTTACTGCTATGGCTGAAGCTGAAGCGGCCTTTGGAAGTGGGGAGGTCTATATTGAGAAGTACATTGAAGAGCCTAGACATATTGAGGTTCAGATTATTGCAGATTCCTACGGAAATGTAGTAACATTTGGAGAGCGTGAGTGCTCCCTTCAAAGGAGACATCAGAAGGTTTTAGAGGAGTCGCCTTCTCCCTTTGTTAGTGAAAGTTTAAGGCAGGAGCTCTCTAAAGCTGCAGTTAAACTTGCCGAGTATATAAACTATGAAGGGGCAGGAACGGTAGAGTTTCTCGTTGATAAGAACGGAAATTTCTACTTCATTGAGATGAACACTAGAATTCAAGTAGAACATCCAGTTACAGAAATGGTTTCTGGAAAAGACTTAATTGCCCTTCAAATTTCTGCTGCAGCAGGGGAGAAACTTGATTTAAATCAAGTTAATTTGAACGGCCATGCAATAGAATTTAGAATAAACTGTGAGGACTACGAAAAAGAATTTAGGCCTACTCCAGGTAAGATTGAAAAACTCCTAATCCCTGGAGGTTTCGGAGTTAGGGTAGATACTTACGTTTATGAAGGATACTCAGTTCCCATTTACTACGACTCCCTTTTGGGAAAACTGATAGTTTGGGGAGAAACTAGGGAAGAGGCCATAAAGAGGGGAAGGAGGGCCCTATCGGAGTTTGTTATAGGTGGAAACTTAAAGACAATTATTCCCCTTCACCAGAAAATTTTGGAGAGTGAACCTTTCTTAAAAGGGACTTATAACACTAAAACTTTAGAGCGGGAAATTCTTAAGTCTTCTTAAAGTATGTTTTTAACCGGTTATCGGAGGAAATAGTATGGCTCAGACAAAATCGGATAAGGTTAAAACCTGGTTAAAGGAGTATATCTCTGAGTTTGGAGAATATAGTGGAACTATAGAGGAGCTCTCTCAACTTGCAGGGGCCTCTCCCTACCTTATAAAGAAGGTACTCGGCGAGCTTGAGGAGGAAGGTTTCCTTAAGTCTGAAACTAGAAGAGGCAAGGGATTACTCATAACTCTTGCCCAAAGACAGGAACAGGAGGAGAAGGAAGAAGTAGAGGAGTCTCCAAAGGAGGAGCCGGTGAGCGAGGAGAAAGTTGAGGAGAAAAAGAGTGAGAAGAAGGAAAAGAAGAAGTCCCTTCAGGATCAGGTACTCTCTTCCCTCCTTGGAAAACCGGTTACAGTTTTCCTCATAAGCGGAACGAGGCTTGAAGGAGTTCTCCTTGATTACGACAACTTTACCCTTGCGATGACGGCTCCTAAAGGTAAATCCCTCGTTTATAAACACGCTATTGCAACAATTCTCTTTGAGTAGGTTTTGAAATGAAAAGGTATAAGACCTTAGAGGAAGCACAAATAGAACTGATAGAGCTCCTTGAGGAAAAGGGAGAGTTTCGGGGAACCCTGGATGAACTTGCTGAAGTTCTATCCGTTCGCTCTGAGAACGTAAGGCCTCTCCTTCAGCTTTTAAGGTCTTCTGGGGATATAGTTTACGAGGAAGTAGATGACGAGCTTATAGTTAGACCGGCAACGATGATTCCTGCACTTCCTCCCCTCCTTACCCCTTCTCAGCAGAAGGAAGTAGAAGAGAAGTTAAAGGAAGGCTACAAGGTGGTTGCCTGTTCAACTATGGGGGGAGTTCAAAGTAGAGAACTCAGGAGCATGTTAGGTAAAAGGATTATTGTCTACTTTAGGAACGGAAGTAAGGTTGAAGCTAAGCTTAAAGGCTTTGATAGGTTCTGTTTGAAGTTAAAGAACTACATGGGGAACATACTAGCCTATAAGCATGCCATATCAACTATAGTTTATAAGCCTTAGACAAGAGCCTTACTTCCTTAGAAAAACTTCCCTTAAGTTCACTCTTTTAAGCCTTTTCTCTGTTCCATTTTCAGCGTGAGTATAATTCTCTCCCTAATCTTAGGAGGAAAAGGTGGAAAAACTCCTGAAGGATTTAAATCCGCAGCAGAAGGAGGCGGTTTTATACTTTGATTCTCCCCTCCTCATCCTTGCCGGTGCCGGTTCCGGAAAGACGAGAGTTATCACTTATAAGATTGCCTATATGGTTAAGGTATTGAACTTTAGGCCTGAGAGGATACTTGCCATTACTTTTACGAACAAGGCGGCTAAGGAGATGAAGGAGAGGGTTGAAGGTTTACTAGATTCCTCAGCTCCCGTTTTTGTTTCAACTTTTCACTCCTTCTGTGTAAGGATTTTAAGGAGTTACGGAGAAGAGGTAGGGATAGACAGGAACTTTATAATAGTTGATACTGATGACAAAAAGAGGGTTTTGAAAGAGGTAATTAAGGATTTAAACCTTGATAGTGAACTCTACTCTCCAAATACCGTTTCTTCTCTGATTAGTAACGTAAAGAACGGCCTTTACTCAGCTGAATCTATGATTTCTCACTATCCTAAACTCTCTGAGATTTACAACCTTTACAACGAAAGGTTGAGGAAGTTAAGTGCCCTTGACTTTGATGACCTTCTCTTAAAGGGAAAGGAGCTCCTTGCCGTTTCCAAAGTAAAGGAGAGGCTTTCAGACTATTTCCAGTACGTTTTAATAGACGAGTATCAGGATACAAACAAGGTTCAGTATGAAATAGCTAAAGCTTTAACTTACGAAAAGGGTAACATCTGTGCTGTAGGTGATGAAGACCAGTGTATCTACACCTGGAGGGGAGCCAACATAGATAACATACTCTCCTTTGAGAAGGACTTTAAAAGTGCAAAGGTCATAAAGCTTGAGAAGAACTATAGGTGCACAAAGACAATCTTGGAGGCTGCAAATTCGGTAATTTCAAACAATAGACTCAGGAAAGGGAAGGAGCTCTACACCGATAACCCTGAAGGTGAAATGATTCGCCTTTATAGAGGGGAGAACGAAGTAGATGAGGCCATCTTTATAGCCCAAACGATAAAACTTCTCCTTAAAAAAGGAGTTTCTCCCAAGGATATTGCAGTTTTTTATCGGACTAACTCCCTTTCAAGAGTTATAGAGGATGCTTTAAGGAAGGAGGGAATAGCCTATCAGATTGTAGGGGGGCTAAAGTTCTACGAAAGGAAGGAAGTCAAAGATGTTTTGGCTTACCTGAGGCTTTTAATCTTTGATAGGGACGAAATATCCTTGATGAGGATTTTAAACGTTCCAAAGAGAGGGCTGGGAGCCAAAACTCAGGAGCTCTTAAAAGGGCTCCTTGATAGAGGGCTGGGAACCCTTGAGGCTTTAAGGGAGCTCCAGAAACTTTTAAAGCAGGAGAAGCAGAGGAGGGCTGTGAAGGAACTCCTTGAGAACCTTGAGTTTTTGAGGGAAAAGCTTGAGGAACTTCCTCCCTACGACTTTCTATCGCTTCTCGTTAAAAGTGTGGGCTATGAGGAGTTCCTGAGGAACGAATTTCCGGAAGACTGGGAGAGCAGGCTGGAGAACGTTAGGGAACTTGGAAACACGCTTCAGGAGCTCTTAGAGAAGGATGGTTTAAAGGGAAGGGAGCTCTACACAGAGTTTCTATCAACGGTTGCCCTATCAAGTGATCAGGACTCTATGAAAGAGGAGGAAAAAGTAGTCCTTATGACAGTTCACGCCTCAAAGGGGCTTGAGTTTCCAGTTGTCTTCGTTGCCGGCCTGGAGGAGGGAATCTTTCCCCACGCCCGTTCAACGGATACCAGCAGTGAGGTTGAGGAAGAGAGAAGGCTCTTTTACGTTGCAGTTACTAGAGCGAAGAGACTTTTAACCCTCTCTTACGCAAGAGAGAGGAGGCTCTTTGGTTCAAGGCGCCTTTCTCGGCCTTCCCGCTTCATATCCGAAATCCCTTCCCACTTGATTAAGGAGGTTAAGAAGAGAGCAAGACTTCAAAGTGAAAAAGGGACTCAACCTCAAACCCTTGAACCTAAGGAGAAAAGACCTAGGCTAGTTTACCACCAGAAGTTCGGTAAGGGTGTAGTAAAGAGAGTTGAAGGAGATAAAATTACCGCGTTCTTTGCAAATTACGGCCAGAAAACGATTTTGAGGAAGTTTTTAAAAATCCTTTCTTAGGAGGAAGCGTTGAAACCGATAAAGAAGAGGTTGTTAACTCCAGGGCCGACGATGGTTCCAGAAAGGGTCCTTGAAGCCCTCTCAAGGCCTACACTTTACCATCGCTCTCCAGAATTTAAGGAGGTTTTCCTTGAGACGAGGCAACTGCTAAAGAGAGTCTTAAGAACAGAAGGAGAAGTTCTAATCCTTACCAGCTCCGGAACTGGAGCAATGGAAGCTGCAGTTTCAAACCTCTTTAATCCCGGAGATAGCGCTGTTGTTATAGTTGGGGGGAAGTTTGGCCAGAGGTGGCAGGAGCTCTGCCAAACTTACGGAGTAAATCCCGTGGTAGTTGAAGTTGAGTGGGGTAAATCAGTTAAAGTTGAAGAAGTTAAGAGGGCTATTGAGGAGAACCCGGGCGTTAAAGGAGTTTTAGTTCAGATTTGTGAAACTTCAACGGGAACAGTCCACGACGTTAGGGCTATAGGGGAGCTCCTTAAAGGTTACGATGACGTTCTCTTGATTGCAGATGGAATTACTGCTTATGGCGTTTACGATATCCCTACAGATCAGTGGGGGATTGACGTTGCGATAACCAGTTCACAGAAGGCCTTGATGACCCCACCCGGTCTTGCCGTTATATCCTTAAACGGAAAAGCTCAGGAGAGGTTAGAGAAGGTAAGGGATAGGTCCTATTACTTTAACCTCCGTAAAGAGATAAAACAGCAGAGTAAAGGTCAGACTGCATACACGACGGCTACAAACCTCGTTGTGGCCCTTAACGAAGCCTTAAAGATGATTGATGAAGAAGGTCTTGAGAACGTTGCCAAAAGGCACCAAATCTTGGCCGAGGCAACGAGGGAAGGGGTGAAGGCCCTCGGGCTTGAGTTACTATCTGAGAACCCCGCAAATGGAGTTACGGCAGTAAAGGTTCCTGCTGGAATAGATGGTCAGGAGATTGTTAGGGTTGCAAGGGAAGAGTTTGGCATAACTATAGCAGGAGGACAGGAACACCTAAAGGGGAAGATTTTCAGGCTTTCCCATATGGGATACGTTGACATGTTTGACGTCTTGACAGGTCTTGAAGTTACAGAGTTTGCCCTTAAGAAGCTTGGATACACCTCTTTTGAGTTCGGTTCCTCTGTAAGGGCAGCGATGGAACTTTTCTCAAAAAAAGGGTAAGATGGGGCTAAATAATTTTTAAGGAGTTTTCTATGGAAAAGTACCGCTACACAGTTGAGTACACCCTCACAGACCCTTCCGGAAACGTTATTGACTCTACCCAAGGAAGGGAACCCTTTACTTTCACAACAGGTCAAAGCGAAGTGATTCCCGGCTTTGAAAGGGAAGTTGCAGAGATGGAGGAAGGTCAGGAAAAGACCTTTACCCTTCAACCTTCTGAAGCTTACGGTGAGAGAAGGGAAGAACTGGTAGAAAAGGTTCCAAGACAGGCCCTTCAAGGGTTAGAGCTTTACGAAGGACAAGTTCTTCAAGGAACAACTCCAGACGGCAGGACGTTTCTGGTAAGGGTTGTCTCTTTTAACGAAAGTGAAGTTGTACTTGACCACAACCATCCCCTTGCGGGAGTTCCTCTTACTTTCAAGGTGAAGGTTTTAAGGAAAGAGGAGGTTTAAGTTGAAGTCTGCGAGGGCTTTGGAGCTCCCCCAGCAGACCTTAAGTAAACTTATCTTCAACCTTGTTGTTCCAAGGCCTATTGCCTGGATTTCCACGGTTTCAATAGAGGGGGCCGTTAACTTGGCTCCCTTTTCCTTTTACAACGCAATAACAACAAAACCGCCTCTTTTAATGGTCTCTATAGGGAAAAGGAAGGACGGCAGTTTAAAGGATACTTCAAAGAACATAAGGGAAACTGGAGAGTTCGTTGTTAACGTTGTAACTAGGAATCTCCTTGAGAAAATGCACCTTACCGGTAGAGACTATCCTCCTCAAGTTAATGAGGCAGAGGAGCTTCAAGTTGAACTTGAACCTTCCATTTGCGTTAAACCTCCCAGAGTAAAGGAGTCTCCGGCCTCTTTAGAGTGTGTGGTTAAGGAGATTGTTCCTCTAGGTTCAACCCCTATGGACGTTGTGATTGGGGAAGTTGTTGCTTTGAAGTGGGAAGAGGAGCTCTTAGATACTTCTAAAGGAGTTGTTGGGAGACTGGGAGGAAAGCGTTACTGCTGTGTTGCTGAGGAGATTGACCTATCCCACTTAAAGTAGATAAAGAGGGGCGGGCAATCGCCCGCCTTTTTAGAATAAGAGCAATATTATTGTTATTAACCAGTTATAGATTAATATAACTTGCAACTCCTCTTGTCAACCTTTAATATCCCCAGCTCCAAGGGTCAGGTTTCTTTATAGGACTTGGCAGTCCAAGCTCATTCCAAATTTGATCAACTTTCCTCTTGATTCTTTCGTCCATTTCAATATCTGGTGGCCAGTCCCTAGTGAACCCTTCGCTCTTCCACTTTCTAGTTGCGTCAACTCCCATCTTACTTCCGTAGAAGGGAAGTGGGGAAGTGTGGTCAAGGGCATCAACAGGTCCTTCGCTGAAGATAATGTCCCTCTTTGGATCAACGTTGTTTCCCCACCTCCAAATAACCTCTCCAATGTCGTGAACGTTTGTATCCTTATCAAAGATAACTATGTTCTTAGTAAAGCTCATCTGTCCCATTCCCCAGAGGGCTGAAATGACCTTCCTTGCGTGTCCTGGATACCTTTTGTCAATGGAGATAAAAGCAAAGTTGTGAAAAACCCCTTCAATAGGAAGGTTCATATCAACGATTTCTGGAAGTTGAGTTTTTAAAAGGGGAAGGAAAATCCTCTCTGTAGCCTTTCCTATGTAGCAGTCTTCCATTGGAGGTTTTCCAACTATTGTTGCTGGGTATATGGGGTTTTTCCTCCTCGTTATACATGTAACGTGGAAGACGGGGTAGAAGTCAGGTAGTGAATAGTAGCCTGTATGGTCTCCAAAGGGGCCTTCAAACCTAAACTCTTCAGTATCAACGTAACCTTCAAGGACAATTTCTGCATTTGCGGGAACTTCAAGGTCAACGGTTTCACACTTTACCATTTCAACAGGTTTTCCCCTTAAAAAGCCTGCAAATACCATCTCATCAACGTCTTCAGGCAGGGGAGCTGTTGCCGAGTAGATAACGGCTGGGTCTGAGCCTATTGCAACTGCAACGGGGAACTTCTTTATTCCCATTTTTTTAGCTTTCCAAAAGTGCTTTGCTCCTACTTTGTGCCAGTGCCAGTGCATTCCCGTTGTATTCTTTGAGTAGACGTGAAGCCTGTACATTCCACAGTTTCGTTCTCCAGTTTCCGGGTCTTTGGTAAAGACTAGAGGCAAGGTTATAAACCTTCCTCCATCCTTAGGCCAGCAAAAGAGTATGGGGAATTTAGATAGGTCTGGTTCTTCTACTACCTCTTTACAGGGGGCTTTACTTTTTGAGATCTCTTTGGGAAAGATGTCTGCTATCTTCTTGAGTTCCACTAACTTCTTTATCTTGTCTATAAAACCTGAAGGTTTTTCGGGTTTTAGTAGTTTTGCCGCCCTATTACCGATGTTATCCGGATCATCCTCAAGGGCCATTTTTAGCCTTTTGTAGCTTGCAAATAGGTTAATTGCGACGGGTATCTCTTTTCCATCAACGTTTTTAAATAGAAGGGCTGGACCGCCAGCTTTAACGGCTCTATCTGCTATCTCCGTTATCTCAAGATAAGAGCTAACGGGGTATTCTATTTCAACAAGCTCACCTTCCTCTTTAAGTTTTCTAATGAAGTCCCTTAAATCTTTGTAGGCCATAGTTTCTCCCGCTGAATTTTTGTAGAATTCTACCACTTAACGGAGGAGATAGATGGTTAAGCTTAAGGAAATAAAGGATTTTTTAGAGTCTCTCGTTCCCCTTTCAGCTCAGGATACTTGGGATAACTCTGGCCTTCAGGTAGGCTGGGAAGAGGCTGAGGTTAAGACTGTGGGCTTTGCCCTTACTGTGTCAAGGTCTGTTATAGAGGAAGCTGTAAGTAAAGGAGTTGATTTAATAATTACCCATCACCCTTTAACGATTTCAGGAGTAAAATCTTTTGTGCCTGATGTTTACCCTTCTCTCCTTTATCTGGAACTTGTTAAGAGAGGAATTTCAGTCTACTCCCTCCACACAAACCTTGACGTTTCCCCTTACGGTCCAACAAGGTTCATAGCTGATGAGATTGGTCTTAAAGGGGAACCTATCGTTGAGAAACCTCCTTACGGAGCTCTTGGCCTTTTAAGGGAACCTTTAACTCAGAAGGAACTTCTAGAGAAATTAGTTTCATTCTTACCCACGGACGTTTTTAGAACTGTTAACTATAAACCTACTGAAAAGGTAGAGAAGGTTGCGGTCTGTTCTGGAAGTGGTGCATCTTTTATAGACTTAGTCTACAAAAGAGTTCAGGTTTACATAACAGGGGATGTAAAGTACCACGATGCTATGAAGGCCCTTGATCTTGGACTTACTATCTTTGATATGGGACATTTTGGAACGGAGAGACTATTTTTTGTGTCGCTGAAAAAAGTCTTGCTGGAGGCTTTCCCTTCACTTGACTATTTAATTCTTAACGAAAAATCTCCCTTTGAGGTGGTTAGAGATGTTGAATGAGAAACTTCTTAAGGTTCAAAACCTTGAAATAGAGTCTATAAGGCTCGGTACTAAGATAAATGAGCTTGAGAAGGAGAAGAGAGAGCTCCTTTCTAAACTCGCTGAAGTTGAAAGGAAGATTGAATCTGCAGCGGATAAGTTAAGAGAAAAAGAGAAAGAGCTTTCAGAGCTTAAGAACTTTATTGAGTATAAAAAGCTTAGGATAGAAGAGCTTGAAAAGCAGAAGGAAAGCGCAAAGAGCAGAGAAGAGTTTAAGAAGGTCTTAAGAGCTATTGCAAAGAACGAAGACGAGGTGATAAAGGCGAAACAGAAGTTGACCATGGTAGAGGCTGAAGTAGAAGCTCTGAAGGATGCTTACAAGAAAGTTAAAGAACAGTTTTCACCGGAGATTCAGAAGTTAAAAGAGAAGATTGAGGAGATCTCTTCAGAAGTGGAAATCTTAAAGAGGAAACGGGAAAAACTTCTAAAAGAGATTGAGGACCTTAAGTCTTCCATGGAGCCTTCTGAAATAGAAAGGTTTGAGCAGCTTAAAAGTAAATTTAACGGTCTAGTCTTTTCAGATATCTCTTCAGGTGCTTGTGAAGGGTGCGGTATGACTTACTCTCCGGCAGAATATAGGGAATTGATTAAAAACTTAACTCCGGGCAAGAGTAAGTGTCCTTACTGTGGAAGGTTTATTTACTCAAAAAAGTTGGTTAAAGCGTAGGATCTAATGTTAAAACTAATGTTAAAAATTGATTGATAGTTAATTTGATGTGAATTTTTAAATTCTGATTTGGACTTGCTGAGTTCTGTTTTTTTGTTTAACGATAACAAAAATAAAAATGGCTCCCCGGGCCGGGCTCGAACCAGCGACCTGGTGGTTAACAGCCACCCGCTCTACCAGCTGAGCTACCGGGGAGCTTTGCTATGGAGTAATATAGGCAACCCCTTCTATCTTGTCAAGGGGTTTTTAACTTTCCTTATTCACTTTTTATGGCGGAGGGGGCGGGATTCGAACCCGCGGTACCCCTTGTGGGGGTACACACGATTTCCAATCGTGCCCCTTCAGCCAGGCTCGGGCACCCCTCCTTGCACAGAGAAATATAAGGAATTTATTCGTGGTTGACAAGATAGTTTTCCTTTAGTAAATTTCCGCTGCCCGCTACATTTTCGGCGTTTTCACCAAAACGCCACTAACGGAGGAAGTTAAAATGAAGACCTTTATGCAGAGGAAGGAGGACGTCCAGAGGGATTGGTACCTGGTAGATGCCACAGGTAAAACTCTCGGTAGGTTTGCATCTGAAATTGCAAAAATCTTAATGGGTAAGCACAAGCCTACTTACACTCCTCACGTTGATGGAGGAGACTTTGTCGTAGTTGTTAACGCTGAAAAGATCTTTGTAACCGGTAAAAAGCTGGATAAGAAGATCTACTACAAACACACTCTTTACCCTGGAGGTCTTAAGGAGACTCCTTTAAGGAAGATGCTTCAGGAAAAGCCTGAAGAGGTTATAAGGCTAGCAGTTAGAGGTATGCTTCCAAAGAACAAACTTAGAGATAGAAGAATGAAGAGGCTCAAGGTTTATGCTGGTCCTGAACATCCCCACAAAGCCCAGAACCCTAAACCTATTGAGCTTTAATGGAGGAGTGTAATGGCCGAGGTTAGATATTACGGAACGGGAAAGAGGAAAACTGCTGTTGCAAGGGTTTGGCTTATTCCAAATGGTGAAGGAAAAATCATCGTTAGGCTTTCTAAGAAAAAAGAGGTTCCTGCCGAAGAGTACTTTGGAAGACTTGCCCTTTTGAAGATTATGCAGCAGCTTTTTGATGTTACTGGAACAAACGGAAGGTTTGACGTTCTCTGTACAGTTAAGGGCGGTGGGAAGTCTGCTCAGGCTGATGCCGTTAAGTACGGTATTGCTAAGGCTCTTCTTGCCTTTAACCCTGAGTTAAGGCCTACCCTTAAGAAGGCTGGATTCCTTACTAGGGATGCTAGAATTAAGGAAAGGAAGAAGTACGGTCAAAGGGGAGCACGTGCAAGGTACCAGTGGTCCAAGCGTTAAAGTTGGAATTATTGGTGGTTCAGGATATACGGGGGCGGAACTTCTCCGCCTCCTTTTGTTTCACCCATATGTGCAAGTTGTCTCGGTTACTTCCCGCCAGTATGAAGGAAGGCCGGTTACAGAGGTTTTCCCCCACTTTTTAAAGAGTCCCTACGAAGAACTCTCCTTTGAGTCTTACAACCCTGAAAAAATCTCATCTGAGTGTGACGTAGTTTTCTGCTGTCTTCCCCATAGGGCTTCGTTTCCCGTTGTAAAGGAGCTCTTCCACCTAAACCCAAACCTCAAGGTTATAGACTTTAGTGCCGATTTTAGGTTTAAAAATCCTGAAACTTATGAGGAAGTTTACGGGGTTAAGCACGAGGCAAAGGAGCTCTTCAAAGAGGCAGTTTATGGGCTTCCTGAACTCTTTAGGGAAGAGATTAGGGGAAAGAGGTTAGTTGCTAATCCTGGGTGTTACCCTACGAGTATAATTCTTGCTCTCTATCCGGCGGTTAGAGAGGGAGTCTTAGATACAGGTTTTCCGGTTATTGCTGATAGTAAGTCTGGAGTTTCAGGAGCAGGTAGAAAGGCAACCGTTGATTTTACGTTCTGTGAGGTGAATGAGACCTTTAAAGCATATGCACTTAATGGCCATAGACACGGCCCAGAGGTAGCCGAGAAGCTTAGTCTTCCTTCATTTAGGTTTACTCCCCATCTAGTTCCTATGAATAGAGGAATCCTCTCTACCGTTTACTTTAAATCTAAGGTAGGACTTAATGAGCTAAGGGAAATATACAGGGAAGTTTATGAAGGGGAGTACTTTGTAAGGCTAAGGACTACTCCTCCTAAAACTTCAGACGTTGCCGGGACGAACTTCTGCGATATTTACGTTGCCTACGATGAGTCTGCAGATTTAGCAGTTGTTGTTTCTGTTATAGATAACATCGGGAAAGGTGCTTCCTCTCAAGCAGTTCAGAATATGAATATACTGTTTAACTTCCCTGAAAATACGGGTCTTAAACTTTTTAGTCAGTGGATTTGATAAAAAACTATTGACACTTCCCGATTGATGGCCTATATTTTCCAGCGTCAGGTTGGGCGGATAGCTCAGCTGGGAGAGCGCCAGCCTTACAAGCTGGAGGTCACAGGTTCGATCCCTGTTCCGCCCACCACTGCGGGGACGTAGTTCAGTTCTGGTTAGAACGCCGGCCTGTCACGCCGGAGGTCGCGGGTTCGAGTCCCGTCGTCCCCGCCACTTTAAAATCAAAATAAAAAGTCCTGTAATCCCCTTCTCAGGAGACCTCTTTGGATACAAAGCTCCTTGAGTTAATAGCAGTATTCCTGATAGGTTTTATAACTTCAATGGTTTTTCTCTATTTCGTTTTAAAGAAACTTTAAGGCTTTTATTTCCAAGCTTACTACAGCTGCAGTTAGAAGTTGAATCCCTACCGCAAAAAGAGCTTCGTAGTATTTGATTTTCTTTGCAACTGGAATAGTTACTAAGGTTACTAGAATAACTATAAATACTACTAAATATTGGTTCTTTGAAGTTTTCCTCACAGGTTATGTATGAAAATCCAGCAAACCAGCATAATGTTCTCCTTTGTTTAACTTCTTATAATACAATTTACCAAACCATAGATTCTGGAGAGGTTATGGCTGTTAAGGACATCCACGAAAGTAAGATTCTAATTTTAGACTTTGGTTCACAGTACACTCAGCTTATAGCAAGGAGATTGAGGGAAAAGCACGTTTACTGTGAGATTCACCCCTACAATACTCCCATTGAAAAGATTAAGGAGTTTAAGCCTAGGGGAATTATCCTTTCTGGAGGACCTGCAAGCGTTTACGCTCCTGATTCTCCAAAGGTAAGTAAGGAGCTCTTTGAGCTTGGAGTTCCCGTCTTAGGAATTTGCTACGGTATGCAGTTAATTACTTACCTCTTTGGTGGAGAGGTTGTAAGGGCTGAAAGGCACGAGTATGGAAGGGCGGAGCTCCAAGTCCTTGACCACTCAGACCTCTTTAAAGGCCTTCCAGATAAATTTACAGTTTGGATGAGCCACGGAGATAGGGTCTTGAGGATTCCTGAAGGTTTTGAACCGATAGCTAAAACAGAGAACGCCCCTTATGCTGCAATAAGGAACAGGGAGAGAAAAATCTACGGGGTTCAGTTTCACCCTGAGGTAAAGCACACCCAGTATGGAGATAAAATTCTTGAGAACTTTGCAATTGAGATATGTGGATGTGAGCCAACCTGGACTATGGAGAACTTTATTGATTATGAAATTAAAAAGATTAGAGAAACTGTTGGAGATAAGAACGTAATCTGTGCCCTATCTGGAGGAGTTGATTCTTCAGTTGTTGCAGCTCTCCTTCATAGGGCAATAGGCGATCAGCTTTATCCGATTTTCGTTGATACGGGGCTTTTAAGGAAAGGAGAGAGGGAGAGCGTAGAGAGGACTTTTAAAGAGAAGTTCCACATGAAGAACTTTAAGGTTGTTGACGCATCTGAGCTCTTCCTTGAGAGGTTAAAGGGAGTTACAGACCCTGAGCAGAAGAGGAAGATAATTGGCCACACCTTTATAGAGGTCTTTGAAAAAGCTGCTAAAGAGATACCCAACGCCGAGTTCCTAGCCCAAGGGACCCTCTACCCAGACGTAATTGAGAGCGTTTCAGTTAAAGGTCCTTCAGCCACTATAAAGTCCCACCACAACGTTGGAGGTCTTCCAGAGAGGTTAAACTTTAAGCTGATTGAGCCTCTGAGGGAGCTCTTTAAAGACGAAGTGAGGGAGCTTGGAAGGGAGCTCGGGCTTCCGGAGGAGATTATTAAGCGCCAGCCCTTCCCTGGGCCAGGGCTAGCAATAAGGATTATTGGAGAAGTTAAGCCTGAGTACCTTAAGATTTTGAGGGAGGCCGACGCAATAGTCCTAGAGGAGATTAAGAAGGCAGGCCTTTACGATAAGATCTGGCAGTCCTTTGCTGTTTTCCTTCCAATTCAGACAGTTGGAGTTATGGGAGACGTTAGGACTTACGATTACGTGATTGCCGTAAGGGCTGTTGAGAGCGTTGATGGAATGACTGCCGACTGGGTTAAACTCCCTTACGACCTTCTTGAGAGGATCTCTAACAGGATTATTAATGAAGTTGAGGGAGTTAATAGGGTTGTCTACGATATTACTTCTAAGCCTCCAGGTACTATTGAGTGGGAGTAGAGAATGGAAAGAGAAGTTTTTATTGATAGGGTAAGTGAGCTAAAAAAGGAGAAGAAGGCAGTAATCCTTGCCCACTACTACGTTGATGGTCTTATTCAGGACGTTGCCGATTTCGTTGGTGATTCCCTGGAACTTGCAAGGAAGGCTAAAGAGGTTGATGGAGAGATTATCCTCTTCTGCGGTGTTTACTTTATGGCTGAAACTGCAAAGGTTTTAAACCCTGATAGGAAAGTTCTAATTCCCTACTATAAGGCCGGCTGTTTAATGGCAGATATGGCAATAGCCGAAGAGCTGAGAGAATTTAGGGAGAATAACCCTGATTATACGGTTGTTACTTACGTTAACAGCTCAGCAGACGTTAAGGCCCTTTCAGATGTATGCTGTACCTCTGCAAATGCCGTTAAAATCGTTGAGAGTTTAGAGGGTGATAAGATCCTCTTCGTTCCCGACAGAAACCTTGGCTCTTTCGTAGCTGAGAAGGTAAAGGGTAAAGAGGTAAAACTCTGGGAAGGTTACTGCCCGGTTCACCAGAAACTTAACCCTGAGCAAGCTAGGAGGGTTAAGGAGGAAAACCCTGATGCCGTTTTTGTAGTTCACCCTGAGTGTAGGAAAGAGGTTAGGGATATTGCAGACTTTGTTGGCAGTACGTCTCAAATTGTAAAGTTCGTTAAAGGTACTGATGCAAAGAAAGTTATAGTTGGAACTGAAATGGGAACGATTCACCAGCTTAAGAAACTTAGACCTGACGTTGAGTTTATCCCTGCCTATCCCGATTTTATCTGTGATCAGATGAAGATGATTACTCCTGAGAGAGTCCTGAGAGCTCTTGAAAGGGAACAGTTTGAGGTTTTCGTTCCGGAGGAGGTAGCTGAAGGGGCAAGGAGGGCGATAGAGAGGATGCTTGAAAGGAGCTGAGGATGAAAGAGTTTAGAGTTAAGCAAGACTTAATGTTCGTTTTTGTTCCGTTAGCTTTTGACCTTCTTTTGTTTGTTGGAGCTCTCGTCTTCACCGGCGGTTTCTGGAGAGTTTCCCTAGTTCTACTGTCTCTCATCTTTGCCGGTATAGTCCTTTGGCAGTCAAGACCGATCCTTAAGGCCTTTGAGTTGATAGTTACTCCGAAGGAGGTAATTGTAAAGGACTTTAGGGGGAATATCGTTAGAAGATTGGAGTGGAAAAGGGTTGAAGCAGCCGTTGCAGGCTATAAAAAGACCTGGCTTCTCTATACCTACAGTTTTTATTTTAGAGTTAAGGGAGATGAGGACCTGCTCTTTGCTTTAATCTCAAGAGTTCCCGGGTTGGCCGGGAAGTTTCAACAGTTTGTAAAGGTATTTGTGAGGAAAAAAGTTCCCGTTCAAGTTGTAAAGGCTTAGTTTTAAGGAACATTCCTATTTAAAAGGAGTTAGAAATTGAAGGAGACCTCTACAAGGCTCGTTCTCCACTTTCCAAAGGAAACCTGGGATAAACCAGTTATCTATAAGCTCGTTAAAGATTACGATTTAATTGTTAATATCCTTAGGGCAGAAATACTCCCTAAAATGGAAGGTTCGGCGGTTATAGAGCTCCGTGGTGACAGGAAAAAAATCGGTGAGGCCGTTAAGTTCCTAAGGAGTTTAAAGATAAAAATTAAACCTTTGGAGCTTGATATCTTCAGGGAAGATGAAAAGTGCGTTCACTGTGGAGCCTGTATAGCCCCATGTCCCACAAATGCCTTTTACCTTGATAAAAAGACTTTCAGGGTTGAGTTTGACAAAGATAAGTGTGTAGGGTGTGGCCACTGTATTCCTGCCTGCCCGCTCAGGATTATTTACTCAGCTGAGTTTTAAAGGGGCTGGAGGCCCCGAAAGTTTAGAATGAGAATTCGGCCCTTACCATTCCAGCAAAGATGTTGTCGTTATCAGAGTTTCCCTGAGGGTTTGTTACAAATTGAAAATCTGGAGTAACTGCAAAGTTTTCTGAAATCTGGAGCCTGTAGTAGCCTTCAAAGTGGTATTCAATATCGTCGTTCTCTAACTTATCGTTTGGAACAACTGCAGCTACTCCAAGGCCTAAAGTATCGTTCGGCCTTGATTTTATAAGCCCTGTAATACTGATTCCTGCCGAGTAGAACTGTTCAACTTCGTAAACATCATCGTTTGCCCATGAAGCCCTTGCAAACACCCCTAAGTTCTCTGTAACCATCTGGTCAACTGAAATTCCAACTCCCCAGCCGTCATCTGTTGAGGGTTTCTTTGCTTGGTTATCTGTAGGTTGGCCAATCTTTATGTGGTCTGCAGAGTCGTCCCAGAAGTATAGCCTGTAGTTTCCAGGAAGTCCGTTAAATTCGGCTGAGTACTTCAATTGAACTGCGTAGAATGGATTATCAAATATGTCATCGTAAACGCTCTTTTCCTTCATTACCCATTCTCTTCCATCCCATTTAATCTTAGTTGATTGATTGCTCTGAATAAGGGCTGAAATCTCAAACTTTTCAGCAGGAGAGAAGGTTAAGGCAATTAGTGGTGCGTACTCATCTTCACCGTCAACTATAGGGTTGTTTACGAAGGGCTTTCCTACAAACTGAGCAGCTTCATCGTTTGCAAACTCGTTATCGTCAATAAAGGCAAGGGGTTCTGTTTTACCAACTGTTAAAGAGAGCTTTCCCTTAAAGAGCTCGTAGGTGTAGTAAGCTTCAAGTAGGTTAAAGGTATTATCCTCCGGGTTATCGTCTGCAATTGTGTTGAGGTTTGCAAAGAGATTTTCTGCTAAGTCTTTGTCTGCTCCCGTCCCCTCTCCGGCGTGGAGCCTCATGTAGAACTCTCCGTCCTCGTGAGGTTTAAATGAGAGTTCAAGGTCTGCAACGTAGCCACTTCCAGATGGATTTGAGAAGTTCTGATTATCTATTTCGTCAACATCTGCTCCCTGATAGTAGACTACAGCTCCTCCGTGGATCTCAAGACTTCCGAGCTTCTTCTTTAGCTCTTCTACTTCCTTTGCGATCTTTTCCTCATTTTCGGATTTTTCCTTTAACTTCTTCTCAAGGAGCTCTACCCTCTGCTTTAGAGCTTCCAGCTCCTCTAAGAGTTTCTGGTCTGAGGGAAAAGCAGGAGCTGAGAAAGTAATCAGTGAGAGGGTTGTTAAGGTTAGTAGTTTCTTCATTCTGCTTACCTCCTTAGTGTGTTTTTATACTCAAGATGGATTTTCCTCTTAAAAGGGAGAGGAAACCTGTCGGTTTCCTCAGGAGAAGAGCATGAAGGGGAGGTGGGGAGGTGCCCGCTTTTACAGTGTAGACAGTTACCGTTGCAAGTTTTGTTAGACTTAATTTGCTTAAGTATTAGTAATCCCGAAGTTATCCCGACAAGTAGTATGAAAATCGTTTCCATAGCTAGCCTCTTATTAATACCATTTTTAGATTAGATATGAATAAACTGCGTTAATTTTAATAAAGATGTAATAACGTTATTACTAAACGCTTTTAACCTGTTGGGTGTATATAAGTTGTAACGAAACTAAGAAAAAATTATTGGGATAACCTTTAGCTTTATTTCTTTACTTTTACTATTGAAGGAGTGGAACCATTCTTTCCTCCTTTGTTAGGATAAGCTAACTTTGATTAGTAACTTGAATATTAGTAGTATATCTTTACTTTGTCAAGGTTTTAAAAAAAAAGACAATGGCCTGTAGGAAGAGAAAGCGCTTTGAAAGATAATTAAGAGGAGAGTTTTTTATTTTTACTGGAGCTCCTCTAAAATCCTTTCTGCGGCTTCCTTAGGGTTCTCTGCTCTCGTTATTGGCCTTCCAACTACTATAAAGTCTGTTCCGAGCTCTTTGGCCATTTTCGGCGTTACTACCCTCTTCTGGTCATCCTTCGCCGCCCACAGAGGGCGAATTCCTGGAGTTACGGTTATAAAGTCCTCTCCTAAGTTGTTCTTTATTAACCTAACCTCTTTAGCCGAACATACTACTCCATCAAGGCCTGCTCTTTTAGCAAGCTCTGCAAGTCTTAAGACTTCCTCGTTTAGGGGTTTTTCTATTCCAACTTCCCTTAAATCCTCCTCCTTCATGCTGGTTAGAACCGTTACAGCAATTAGAAGGGGCCTTTCTACTCCGAGTTTTTCTGCATACTCTCTGTTAAACTCGGCTACTTCCCTCATAAGCTCAAAGCCCCCGAGGGCGTGGAGGTTGTACATGAATACTCCGGCCTCAACTGCAACCCTTGCAGCCGACTTTACAGTGTTTGGAATGTCGTGGTACTTTAGGTCAAGGAAGACCTTTTTACCCATTGAAGAAATTTCTCTTACAACGTCAATTCCAGCCCTTGAAAAGAGCTCCAGCCCAACTTTGTAGTATTTAACAGAATCTTCCAGTTCCTTAACAAGGTTAAGTGCCTTCTCTTTATTATCAAAGTCAAGGGCTACTATGAGCATAATTACAGCTCCATACATTGAATTCCTGATGTTAAAATTCTATAATGTTAAATAAAAGAATTGAAGGGAGGGTGCAATGAAAATAAAAGGAACTTTACAAAAAATAATCCTTGAATCCACTAACGAGACAAAACTTTTACTAACAAACGTTCGTATTGAGAATTTAACTATAAAAATAAATTTTTCTAATTTTTCTAATGAAGGTAATGAAGTTATTAAACTAAACCTAAATAATGCCTATGCGGAAGATGCAATTATAGAGGGTAATATATCTGAAAGGATATTAAAAGAAGCAGATTTAGGAAGTAAAATCTGTTTGAACTTACAAGAAACAGGTACTAGTGTAATTAACGCTAAACTTAACTCTATAGAAATAGAATCTGAGGAATAAAGTAAACCCCAATAGAACTTTAAGACTATGAAGACGCTAGTATTTTTTGGAGCTGGAGCAACTAAAAAATTAAATATGCCGATTTCTATAGACATTGAAAGGTTTTTTAAAGAACTGTCAAAAAACTCTCCGATAAAAGAGCGACTTGACAAGTTTTTATCCAAAACAAAGCTATTTAGTGGAGAGGTTAAAGCACGGTTTATTGCAGATATAGAACAAACGCTAAACTTACTATACGACGGCAACGGTGCAACTAACCAGAAAGAAGCCAGTCGCATAAGGGAAGAAACTTTTAAAAACTACATAAAGTCTTTAGCTAAAGAACCTGAACTTAAAGCTCTCTATGAGCACTTTTTTGGAACTTATGTTTTTCCCTATTATGATTGGCTTGCCCTTAAAAGCCTAATTCAGGATGTATTGAAAATAGGAGAAGAAGAAAGTATTTCCTTACAGGACATACTTACCATAATTTCTAAAGCTCTATTTTCTAACATATCTATACCAACAAAAGAAATCTTCCCTAAAGAGGAGAAGTTCACCTTTCCTAATAAAATTTATCTTAACTATCCTCAAAGACTTCAAGGAGCTGTAAGAGTTTACAATCTATTGATTTTCAAACTGTTTAAGTACGCTCTGGAAGAGCTCAGCGAAACAAAACTTTCGGAATATAGAAAATTTGTAAATGCAATAGTAGAAGAGTGTATCTCAGATATTACTGAAAATAAAAATAATGGAGAAATACTTACTAACACTAACCTAGCAACACTTAATTGGGAACCAGTTATTCCTTTTCTTTTTATACGCAAAATTAGGGATAAGAATCAGGAACTTAAATACAGAAATTTATTGCTTTACTTGAGTTATGGAGCTCCATTTAGTGTTTTCAACATTAAAAGACAAAAAGAGAAAACATATATAGTTGATGAAGATGGCGCCTTTTTCGTCAACGAACTAACAAAGGAAAAGAAACTTTGCAAAATAAATGTTAAGCTTATAAAGTTCTTTGTGCCTCACGGCCTATTCAATATGAGAGTATGCCCTAGATGTCAAAATATTTTTCTGATTTTTCCCAATAGAGTAGGCAAAATAGAACCAGAAAGATTAAAGGAACTTTTCCATTTTGATATCCTACCTCGAGAAGAGGACATAGAATATTTGAGAAAAGCTTTTAACAAAGAGGAAGTTTTACCTAGTGAGGTAATATGCCCTCACTGTGGAAATCCCACATTCTTTACTGATACATTTTTACAAATTCAGACTATCTTTAAGCCGCAAGAACCTCCGCTTATACTCAAAAGCTATTATGACTATGCCGTTAGTGCAGCTGAAGCAGACCATTTAATATTTATTGGGTATTCTTTTCCTAAAGACGACATTCCACATTTAATGACTCTTCTATCCTTAGGTTTCAATCCATCAAAACATAGAAAGAATAGGAAGATGACCTTAATCCTCTATGATACAAGCTCAACTTTAAGGGAAAAAGTATGGTTCAGTTATGATGAAGCAATTAAAAAGGCAAATCTTTATAACCAAGAAACTTTAAGAAATGCTTCAAAGTTAATAAAGAAAGATGGCATAAGAGTAAGCTTCTACGGATTTCCAGATATTCTAGATAAAATTTCTCCTAAGGAAATACTTAAGTGGAGAGGAGCCTAGAGCTCCTCTATCATGCAGACAAAAGTTGGCTTTAAAATTACGTCAAGCTGGTCTATCTCTTTAACTGCAAGGTCAATGTCCCTCTTCTTTGCCGGGTGGGTTGTCATTACTACCGGAACTCCGCCGTTAAAGTCAATACTCTTTTGAAGGGCCATCTTTATGCTTATCTGGTATTTACCGAGTATTTGGGCAATCTTGGCTAAAACCCCGGGTCTATCAACTGCAGTAAACCTTAAATAGAAACTTGAGACAAACTGGTCTGGTTCCTTGATCGGTAAAGAACTATCTCTAAAGAGACACTCAGGAATGGAGAAGCTATTACCCACTGCTAAATCAACTATGTCGCTTACAACGGCGCTTGCAGTTGGTTTCTGGCCTGCTCCCTTTCCGTAGTAGAGGGTTTCTCCGACGAAGTCCCCCTCTATTAAGCAGGCGTTGAAGACTCCGTTAACGCTTGAGAGGATGTGCTCTTCAGGTATCATTGTCGGGTGAACTCTCACCTCTAAGGAGCCGTCAACTTCCTTTGCTACTGCAAGGAGCTTAACAGAGTATCCGAACTCTTCTTTTGCTATTTCAATGTCAAGGGGAGTAAGTTTGCTAATTCCGTCTACGAATACGTTCTCCGTTTTAACCCAGCGGCAGAATGCAAGGCTTGAGAGGATTGCTATTTTGTGGGCTGCGTCAAAACCTTCAACGTCAAGTGTTGGGTCTGCTTCGGCGTACCCGTTTTCTTGAGCTAGCTTAAGCGCTTCCTCAAAGGAGAGACCCTTCTGGGTCATCTGGGTAAGGATAAAGTTTGCAGTACCGTTTATTATCCCGTAGATTCTCTCTATCCTGTTCCCAACGAGGCCTTCCCTTAGGGCCTTTATTACTGGAATTCCCCCTCCGACGCTTGCTTCAAACTTAAGGGAAACTCCCTTTTCCTTTGCCAACTTAAACAGTTCGTTTCCGTAATCTGCAAGGAGGGCTTTATTTGCAGTTACTACGTGCCTTTTATTACTTAAAGCTTCCTCAATAATCCTCTTGGCGGTTGTCGTTCCTCCTATAAGCTCAACTACAGTGTCACACTCAACTTCTTTAATTGCTTTAAAGGCGTCCGTATATACTTTTTCCTTTGGAACTCCTAAAGAAATAACCTTTTCCGGATTAAGGTCTGAAACGAATGCTATTTCAACTTTCCTACCTATCCTCTTTTCAATGAGTGGACCGTTTTCAAGTAATAGCTTTACTACGCCGCTGCCTACAGTTCCGCAGCCGACAATTCCAACTTTAAAGCTCACCCTTCCTCCCTCAAACGTTAATATTCCTTAATCCATACTTTTCAAATGCTCTCTTTATTCCCCTAACCGCCTGTTTTATCCTAAGTTCGTTTTCAACGAGGGCAAACCTTACGTATTTATCTCCGTACTCCCCAAAACCTATTCCCGGTGAAACTGCTACTTTTCCGTTAAGTAGGAGCATCTTTGCAAACTCCAGAGAGCCCATTGACTGGAACTTCTCTGGGATTTTTGCCCAAACAAACATTGTTGCCTTTGGCTTTTCAACCTTCCAGCCTATCCTGTTTAGGCCCTCAACCAGGACGTCCCTCCTCCTTTCGTAAATCTTCCTGTACTCTTCAACGCAGGACTGGTCGCTCTTAAGTGCAATGATTGCAGCAATCTGGATAGGTTGGAACATGCCGTAGTCAAGGTAGCTCTTCATTCTGTAGAGGGCGTGGATTATCTCCTTATTTCCGGCGGCAAATCCTACCCTCCAGCCGGCCATTGAGTAGGTTTTTGATAGGGAGTAGAACTCAACTGCTATCTCTTTAGCTCCCTTAACCTGAAGGATACTCGGTGGAACGTATCCGTCAAAGGATATTTCAGCGTATGCTATATCCTGAATTACTATCAGGTTGTTCTCTTTTGCAAAGTCAACGATTTTCTCAAAGAAGGGAAGTTCAACCGTTGCAGTTGTAGGGTTGTGTGGGAAGTTGAGTATTAGTACCTTTGGCCTTGGCCAGCTCTCCTTGTAGGCCTTAATCAGTGATTCAAGGAAGGCTTCAGAGTCAAAAGTTCCTTCATCGGTTAAGAGGGGAATACTCCTTACGTCTCCACCGGCAATGATTATTGAGTAAGGGTGAATCGGGTAGGCCGGTGTGGGAACTAGGGCTACGTCCCCCGGGTTGATGAGGGTGAGGGCAAGGTGTGCAAGCCCCTCCTTTGACCCGATTGTGGTTATAACTTCGCTTTCGGGGTCAAGCTCAACTCCGTACTTCCTCTGATACCAGAGGGCTAGAGCCTCCCTAAGCTTGTAGAGACCTTTTGTTTGAGAGTACCTGTGGTTTTTTGGGTTCTGGGCAGCTTCACAGAGTTTATCAACTATGTGCTTCGGGGTCGGAAGGTCTGGGTTTCCCATACCTAAGTCAACTATGTCCTCTCCTGCACGCCTCAACTTCATTTTAAGGTCGTTGACCACTGCAAAGACGTAAGGAGGAAGCCTATCTATTCTTGCAAACTGGAACTTTGACATCTCCTTCTCCGGGTTACTCTTTGAGTGAAAAGTTATTATACACCTTCAATTTGTTAGAATTTGGCTGCCGCAGGTGAACGGGAAGTCCGGTGAGAGTCCGGCGCTGTCCCCGCAACCGTGAGCAGGCAATAAGAAGGCTGAAACCACTGGGGGAGTAAGGTTAAGAGCCTCTCCTCTGGGAAGGTTCAGCCTTAAAAAGCCTGCGAGCCGGGAGACCGGCCTGCGGTAAAAACTTTCTGCCCTGCGGGGGTTCAGGGCAGGGAGGGTGAGGTGTTAAGGAGTTTTATTTTATTTTTTCTGGTTCTTTTCCCTCTGGCCTCGTTCTGTGGTGAGAGGATCGTTTCCCTTTCTCCGGCCCTTAGCGAAGTTGTCCATTACCTGGGGAAGGACTCAGAGCTCCTTGGAGTGACCAACTTCTGCGATGAGGACTTCTGCAAAGGTAAAGAGAGGGTCGGGGGTATAGTTAACCCTAACCTTGAAAAGATAGTTTCCCTTAAGCCTACTCTGGTTATATGCACAACGATGACCCCTGAAAGGTTCTGTGATGCTTTAGAGAGGTTGGGAATTAAAACAGAGAGGTTCAGACTCGTTTCTATTGAGGATTTGTTTAGCGTTTCAGAGCTCCTATCCAGAGAGCTTAACGTCTCTTCTAATAAAGTGAAAGTTTTAAAGAGGCGTTTAGAGGAAGAGGCTCAAGGGCTAAGTAGGTGTTTAAGGGGTAAGAAGGTTTTTATAGCCCTTTCGTCTAAGCCCCTTTACTGTGCGGGGAGCTCCACCTACCTTGGGCAGCTAATTGAGATGTCAGGTGGGAAGGTCGTTCCAGAAGGAAGTTTTAGGGCAGTTTCTCTGGAGGTCCTTTACTCCTTGAAACCTAACCTTGTCATATCTTTCTCCGGATGCTTTTCCTTTAAAGGTTTTAAGTGTTACGACCTTTCCCCCTATAAGTCGGACTTCCTCCACCCAAGTCCGAGGCTCTTGAGGGGACTGGAGAAGTTAAGGGAGGAGATGTGTCAAGAGTAGGGCTTATCCTCCTTTTCCTCATACTTTCATCTCTTCTCTTTTTAACTTGGAGAGCTCCATCTTCTGAGATTCTAGTTTCCTTCAGGTTTCCAGAGTTCCTATCAGCCTTCTCCTTTGGCTCAACCCTTGCAGTTTCAGGAGCCGTCTTTCAAAACACTTTGAGAAATCCACTTGCCGAACCTTACACTTTGGGGGTCGCCTCGGCAAGTGCCCTTGGAGCCGTTCTCTCTCTCCTGATTAACTTAAGGCCTGAACTTGGAGCTGTTTTATTCTCTTCCCTATCGGTTTTGATAATTTGGTTTGCAGGAAAGCTCTTTAAGAACACCTTTTCCATTCTCCTTTTTGGAGTTGGAATAAATGCCCTCTTTTCTGCATTAATCCTCTTTTCCTACGCCCTCATTCCCTCCTACACACTCACAGATGCCATCTACGTTACACTTGGTTTTATAACTCCTCCTTCTTTAAAGGTTTCTCTCCTTTTAGTTCTTCTATCCCTTTTAACTTTGGTTTTAGGTCTTTACTTTAAGAGGGAAGTTGAGCTCCTTCCCCTTGGAAGTGAGATTGCCTACTTTTCCGGAGTAGACTCTGAAGGAGCCCTTTTAAAGCTCCTCGTCCTGTTCAGCCTTCCGGTTGCAGTTTTTATCTCCCTCTTTGGGATTGTTGGTTTTGTCGGAATCGTTGTTCCCCACCTTGTAAGATTGCTCGGTTTTAGGGTCGGAAAAGCCTTTATCCTCCTTAACTACCTTTTGGGTGGGGCTCTCCTTATCTTTTCCCAGTTCCTCTCAAGGGAGGTTCTCTACCCAACTCTCCTCCCGGTTGGAGTTGTAACCGCCCTCTTTGGAGCTCCCGCATTTATCTACCTTCTCTGGAGGTACTCCGGTGCTAGAGGTTAGGGAGCTTTCCTTTAGGGTTTTAAAGGGAATCTCCTTTAAGGTGGAACCTGGAGATGTTGTTGGAGTTGTCGGTAAAAACGGTGCCGGTAAGAGCACTCTGTTAAAGTGTTTAGGTGGCTATTACAGATACAGGGGACAGGTCTTCTTAAAGGGGAGGGAGCTCCTTTCATACCCTTTAAACAGGAGGGTTTTACTTGTTAACTACCTTCCTCAGGAGCTCTCCCTTCCCTTTGACTACACGGTTAGGGAGTTCCTCTGGATAACAACGGGAGTAAAAGGTTTTGAACCGGCCGTTGAAAAGTTCGGTATTTCAGCTCTTTTAGATAGGAACTTTAACAGTTTAAGCGGTGGGGAGAAGGTTAAAGTTTTACTTTCAAGGCTCTACCTATTAAAGCCTTCAGTTTTCCTCCTTGATGAGCCTTCAGCCTACCTTGATTTAGCGGTTATCTCCCTCCTTTCCTCCTTCGTTAAGGAGATGTCTTATGACCGAAAGAGCCTTTTAATCGTTTCCCACGACGTCTCCTTCCTCTACTCAGTATGTAAAAAGTTCATCGGCTTAAAGGATGGAAAACTCCTCTTTTTTGGAGGAAAGGAGGAGCTGGTTGAAAACCTTGAAACCCTCTTTGACTGCCCTTTAAGTGTGAAACTGATAAATGGAGAGCTCTTTATAAAGAATAAGGAGGTGTAGAGGTGAGGAGAGAACTCTTAGCCCTTAGTTTTGCTCTGCTTTTAACTTCTACTGTTAAGGCTGAAGACGTTTTAGTTACTGCAAACAGGGTTGAAGTACCTGAGGAATCTGTTTCTGAGGACTTTGAGGTAATTACGAAAGAAGACATTAAAAAGTACGGATTTACCTCTATCTCCGACGTTTTAGCCTACATTTCAGGAATCCACCTTTCATCAAACGGAGGTTTAGGACAAGTTACTAACGTTTATACACTGGGCCTTCCCTCAAAACACATCCTAGTTATGGTTAACGGAGTTCCCGTTTACGACCCTTCAAGGATAGGCGGAGAGGCCAACTTTGAGTGGATAGACCTATCAAACGTTGAGAGAATTGAGGTGATTAAGGGACCTCAGGGAGCCCTATACGGCTCAGATGCAGTTGCTGGAGTCATAAACATAATTACTAAAGAGCCAAAAGAAAGGGAGTTTAAACTAACTACGGAAGGGGGAAAGTATAAGACCTTCAAGGAGAGATTCTACGCGGGGCTTCCCCTAGAAAAGGGTTTCCTCTCTCTCTCTTTTGAGAACTTTAAGACAAACGGCTTCAGCGCAACAAACTCAGATAGCCCTTACTATGAGAGTGACAACGACGGCTTTAGGTATAAGACAGGCTGGCTCTCTTACGGGTACAGCCCCAGCGATAGGGTTAGGATTACAGGAGACTTAAAAGTTAAGGGAGGAAGTGTTGACTACGATTCCCTTCCCTACAACCCTAAAGCAAAGGCTAACTACGACAACTTCTTTACAGATTTAAAGGGAGACTTCTTAATTTCAGACGACCTTTCAGTTTCAGCCAAGTTCGGCCACAACAAGGAAGAGAGGGAGTATCCTTACGGCAACTATACTGGAGTAGTAAGGTACTTCTCACTTCAGCCTGTTTACTATTTAAGTGAGAATACCTTCTTAACGGGAGGCTTAAACTACAGACAGGAGAAAGCTCAAACCCCAAGTAAGTCTTCTGCTCACACAAGGTCTGCCTTTGTGGAGCTCCACGGCGAAATCTTTGGAGTAACTTATACTGGAGCTCTAAGGAGAGATTGGCACAGCCAGTTTGGAGGGAAAACCACTTACAAGCTATCTGCAGGCTACAAGATCGGGCTAACAGGTACAAAACTTAGAGCCCAGTACGGAACCGGATTTAAGGCTCCCTCCCTCTATCAGCTCTACGGCCCTGGGGTAGGCAATGAGAAGCTAAAGGCCGAAACTAGCGAAGGCTGGAACGTAGGGTTTGACCAGAGAATTCCGTACCTGAAGGGGAGCTTCTCCGTGACCTACTTTAAGAACCACGTCTGGAACCTTATAGATATGCCCTGGTGGCAGGGAGTTTACAAGTACACTAACTACAATAAAGCCCTAACTGAGGGAGTGGAGATAAAGGGTAAAGTAGAGGTAATTGAAAACCTCTCTTTATTTGGAAGTTATACCCACTTAAGGGCAAAGGACTATAAGCCGGGTAGCGGTTGGGAGAAGCTTGCAAGGAGGCCTGAATTCAGCTATACGGTAGGAGTTGAGGGGAAATTTAAGGGAGTCAAAACTTCCCTATGGGCCCTCCACTACTCAGACAGGGAAGATTCAAACGGTAAAACCCTTGGAGGGTTTACAACTGTTAACTGTTACGTCTCCTACGAGTTTAAGGGAGGCCTTGAGCTCTACGCCAAGGGTATTAACCTTACAGATGAGGACTACCAGCTTGCCTACGGGTACAACACTATGGGAAGGGCCCTCTTTGTCGGCCTAAACTACGCCTTTAAGTAATTTTGGGGGCTTTTGCCCCTTTTGTTAAACTTCTCCTATGAGTAAAAGAGTCTTAATAACGGGAGCCTCTGGTTTTATAGCCGGCCATATAGTAGGGGAGCTCTCAAAAGAGTACCCCCTCATTTTGGTCTCAAGGAAAGAGTTAGCCTATCCATTCCCTGTTTACCATTCATCAGATTTAAGGAAGGCCTTTGAGGTTGAACGGCCTAATGTTGTTATTAATACCGTTGGTATTCTCAAGGAAACTAAAAGAACAACTTACAGGGAAGCCCACGTTGAGTTTACAGGGAGTTTAGTTGAACTAGCAAAGGAGTTTGGAGTAAGGAAGTTTATTCAGATTTCTGCACTTGGGACTAGGAAAGGAGCTCCCTCCATCTACCACAGGACTAAGTGGGAAGCCGAAGAGTTAGTAAGAAGTTCTGGAATTCCTTACCTTATACTTAGGCCTTCAATAGTTCTGGGGAAAGGACAGAAGCTCTACGATGACCTTAAGAGGCTTTCAAGGTTCCTTCCGGTTATCTTTGCTCCAAGGATGAAGGTTCAGCCGGTTAGGGTTGAAAGGGTTGTTGAGGCCGTTAAGGAGGGGGTTGAGTGTAAACTTAGCGGAACTTTTGAGCTCTGCGGGGAAAGGTTAATGAGTATGGGGGAGCTCTTTAGGGAAGTCCTTAAAGAGCTTGGAATAAAAAGGCCTGTATTTGAGGTTCCGAAGTTCTTTCTCCTTCCTGCAGCCCTTATCGGCCTCTTTGGGTTTGATATTGACCAGTACAGGATGATTGAGGATAACCTTTGTAAACGGTACCCTTAACACTCTCCGTTTCTGCTCTTAAACAGCTTTTCCAGTTTATCCCATATGGTCCTTACTGCAGGAATGGGAGTGATGTCGTTTCTCTTAACGGCGAAAAAGCACCTTCTTATTGAAAGGCCTCTAATTTCTACTACTTTTACCTTTTTGCACTCAACCTCGTCCTTAACTGAGTACCTTGATACGAGGCCAAAGCCGGCTCCCCTCTTTACTGCCTCCTTTATCGCCGTGTTACTTCCAAGGTAGGCAATTACGTTTAATTTGGCCGCCGGAATTCCGGCCTTTCTCAGTGCTTTCTCAACAGTTTTCCTCGTTCCAGAGTCTTCCTCCCTGAAAATGAGGGGAAGCTTTAGTAGCTCATCAGGAGTAATTGAGTCCCTTTTAAAGTAGGGAGGGGAGATTAGGACTATCTCGTCGTCGTGGACTTTCTTTACTTCAAATTTTGGGTCAAACACTTCAAGGCCGACAAACCCTAGGTCAAAGTTTGGAATGTTCTCTCTTAGGAAGTTTAATACCTTACTTGAGTCGTAGATTTCAACCTGGAAAGTCACTTCTGGAAGGAGCTCTTTAAGTTTTATTAGAACATGGGGGATTAGGTAATCCCCCGGAATGTTACTTGCCGCAATTCTCACTTTTCCAGAAACCTTTGAGCTGTCAAGGGAGAGGAGCTCTGCGAGGGCTTCGTCTCTCTTCTTTAGTATCTCAACTGCGTGTTTGTAGAGTATCTTTGCCTCTTCAGTAGGAACTACTCTTCTGCCCAGCCTATCAAAGAGCTTCTTACCTAGAGAATCCTCTAGGTGTTGAATGTGAGTACTTACCGTAGGCTGGGAGAGGCCGAGCTGTTTAGCGGCTTTTGAGAAGCTCCTGTTCTCAAAAACCTTTGCAAATACTTCAAGCTGTTTTATGTCCATTTTTAGTTTTTACTTACTCTAGGCCGACTATTTTTAGGGCAACGTCAACAACAACAACGAAGAGGACTCCTGACATTATTATTGAGATCATTGCTCCAAATCCCCAGACAATCGGGGAGAGTTTAAGGCGTTTTGCGTATTTAACGTAGTACATAAAGGTTATGAGTGAGAATACAGCTGCCAGGCTGAACTTTAGGCCCAAGTAGTGTTCAAGGTCAAGGAGCTGGGAGAATATTCCGAGAGGTAAGAGGGAGAACATTACCATCATATAGAGGCCAACTATTGTTGTTCCTATTCCAAGGCTTTTAGCAAGACCGTCACTGAAGCTCTTTGTAGCCATGGTACCCCTCCTTTAAATTCACGTAAGATTAATTATATAGCATATTGCAAAATAGTTAAGTGATCCTCTTCAGGAACTACTTTAAGCTGTGAGCGAGGGGCCCTTTCAAAGACCCTGTAAGCTCCTTCTATTTTTGTTACCTCGTCCTTGTCTCCTACCAGAATTTTGATGGGAACTTTCAGTTTCCCAACTAAGTCGTTACAGTTAAATTGGGTAAAGTTTTTTAGGAGCTCTATACCTATTTCGGGATTTAGAGGAGGAACCTTTTCTCTCCTTCTAGAAGAGATTTCCCTGAAGAAGTTTACTCCCCCTTTAAAGTCTCTCCTTAACCTTTTAAGGAACCTTTTAACGACGACTTCAGGTTGGGATAATCCGGTAAATGAAGTGGTCGGTGCGTAGAGTATGAGTTCTCTAACCTTTTCAGGGTGTCTGTATGCTATAAGGATTGAGACCGTTGCTCCCAGCGACCATCCAACCAGAGTAGAGTTCGGTTTGAGTTCTTCAGAGATTTCGTCTGAGAGCTCTTCCAGGTTTGTTGATTTAAATGGAGACTCCCCGTGGCCGGGGAGCTCCAGGTGAACTGCACGCTCAAAGGGCGTTCCCCTCCAGACCTCCCTACTGAAACTCCAGCCGTGGAGGGTGTATATCATGCTGCCTTCTTCTCCTTCTTACCCTCTAAGGCCTTAAAGAGGTGGTACTCTTTAATAACTTCAATTGCCCTCTTAACCTGGTTGTCTAACCTCTTCTCCCTCTCCTTCCTGATCTCTTCAGTCTTCTCGGGGTGTTCCTCAATCTCCTTAAACTCTTTCTTTAACTTCTCTATGTCCTCCTTAGAGAGCTTAACCTCTATGTCGGGGACGATTCCCTTACCGTCAATACACTTGTGGTTTGGCATGTAGTACTTGGCTGTCGTTATCTTCACGGCGTATCCCATGTCCAGAGGGTAGAGGGTCTGAACTGAACCTTTACCGAAGGTCTTTTCTCCAACTACTACTGCCCTGTTGTTATACCTGAGGGCCCCGGTTAGAATCTCTGCAGCGCTTGCAGTTCCTCCGTTTACGAGCATTACTACTGGAACGTCCGTAGGAATTATCGGGTCGTGGAGCGAGTAGTACTTCTTGATACTTTCAGGAATTCTTCCTTTAGTGTAGACGATGAGAGCTCCCTTTGGCAGGAAGTAGTCGCTTATCGCAACTGCAGAGTCAAGGAGGCCTCCCGGGTTGTTCCTCACGTCAACTATTATCCCTTGAAGTTTCTTATCCTTCCCTATTTCCTCAAGGGCTTTCTTAAACTCGTCTACCGAGTTCCTCTGGAACATTGTAAACCTTATGTATCCGATGTCTCCCTGGAGGATTCTGTACTTAACGCTCTTAATCTTGATTATCGCCCTTGTTATTGTGAATGGCTTAGGCTCCGGCCAGCCCTTCCTCCAGACCCAGATTGTAATCTTCGTTCCGGGCTTACCCCTCATTAGCTTTACAGCTTCCATTAGAGTCATGTCGGGGGTAACTTCCTTGTCCTCAATCTTTACTATTATGTCTCCCGGTTTAAGGCCGGCCTTGTATGCCGGTGTATCCTCAATAGGGGCAATGATCATTAGTTTTCCGTCCTTCGTCTTCGTTATCTGGATTCCGAGCCCTCCAAACTCACCGCTCGTTTCAACCTGAAACTCCTTCAGCTGGTCGGGTGTGAAGAGGTTTGAGTGGGGGTCAAGTTTGTTCAGCATTCCCTGAATGGCCCCCTCATAGAGCTCCTTAGGCTTCTTCTCCTCCACGTACTTCTCCTTTACCAGCTGATAGGCCTCCATAAAGAGCCTTATGTACTTGAGCTCCTCCTGCTGGGTGTTTTGCTCCTTCATAACGGCAGAAATGGAGCTCTTACCTACCAAAGCTAGGAAAGTGAACAGGAGAACTGCTAAAAGAGAGGTCTTAAAACCCTTTTTCATCTTCTCTTCCTCTCAAGGACTTTTTTAACCTTTTCAATTATCCCTTTATCGTCAAGGCCGTAGTAGTGAAGGAGTTCCCAACCCTTCCCCGACCTACCGAATACGTCAGGTGTTCCGAGCCTTTCCATGGGAACCGGGTAGTTTTCAACTAAAACCTCTGCAACTGCTGAGCCGAGTCCGCCTACTATTGAGTGTTCTTCTGCAGTTACTACTGCCTTCGTCTTCTGTGCCGATTTTACTATAAGCTCTGCGTCTATAGGCTTAACTGAAGACATGTGTATAACTTCAACTGAGATGCCCTCCCTTTCAAGCTCTGTGGCTGCAAGGAGAGCAAAGGAGGTCATAACTCCGTTTGAGATTACAGTAACGTCCTCTCCCTCTTTTAAAACGTGTCCCTTTCCAACTTCAAACCTGAAAGTCTCCTCATCAAATATCCTTGGAAACTTCTCCCTTGAAAGCCTCACGTAGAACGGTCCGTCGGTGTAGGCTATCTTCTTTATTACCGCCCTGGTTTCAACGTCATCTGCAGGAACGATTACTCTCATGTTGGGAATGTTCCTCATATTTGCAACGTCCTCAAGGGCCTGGTGGGTAGCCCCGTCCTCTCCTACGGTGATTCCTCCGTGGGTGCACACTATCTTAACGTTAAGGTTCGGGTAGCAGATGGTCTGCCTTACTGCCTCCCAAGCCCTTCCGGTTCCGAAGATTGCAAAGGTACTGACAAACGGAATTTTTCCAGTTGTAGCAAGCCCTGCAGCCGCGTTCATCATGTTTGTCTCTGCAATTCCCATATTGAAAAACCTATCGGGGAAGCGCTTTGCAAACTTTGCAGTTTTTGTTGAACCGGAAAGGTCCGCATCTAAAACGACAATCCTTTCGTCCTTCTCTCCAAGCTCAACTAGGGTTTCTCCGTAAGCGTCCCTTAAGCTCACCTTTTCCATTGTTTCCTCCTTAGATAATCTCTCCCAGCTCCTTTAGGGCCTCTTTGAGTAGGTCAGGAGGTAGAGCCTTTCCGTGCCACTCAGCCCTGTTTTCCATAAAGGAGACTCCCTTACCCTTTACAGTTTTCGCGATAATCATTGTCGGTTTAAACTTTGACTCATCTGCCCTGTCAAGGGCTTCCTTTATCTCTTTAAAGTCGTGTCCGTTTATCTCCATCACGTTCCAGCCGAAGGCCTTCCACTTTTCAGCTGCAGGGTAGATTGACATGACCTCGTCAACAGGGCCGTCTATCTGGAGGTTGTTGTTGTCAAGTATTACAACCAGGTTGTTTAAGTTGTAGTGGGAGGCTGCCATTGAGGCTTCCCACACGCTTCCTTCCTGGGCCTCTCCGTCCCCAATCATACAGTAGACTTTACTGTCTGAGCCTGAGAGTTTAAGGCCTATTGCCATTCCAACTGCTGCACCGATTCCGTGGCCTAAACTACCGGTGCTTATCTCAATTCCCGGAGTCTTGTGCATGTCCGGGTGTCCCTGAAGGTCCCCGTCAATCTTTCTAAACTCCATCAACTTCTCAAGGGGGAAGTAACCGGTTCTGGCCAAAACCGAGTAGAGGGCAGGACAGACGTGTCCCTTTGAGAGGACGAACCTGTCCCTCTCTTCCCAGTTAGGGTTTAACGGGTTGTGCCTCATTTTGTAGTAGTAGAGGGTAACTATTATGTCCGTTGCAGACATTGCTCCGCCCGGGTGACCTGATTGGGCGTTTGAAGTCATCTTTAGGATGTCCTTCCTCACCTCCCTTGCTATTGCCCTTAGGGTAACTTCATCTATATCCCTGTTGCACTTAAGGAAGAACTCCGGTTCAAAACTTACCATATCTACCTCCTAAAATCCCTCTTCCTCTTTAATTCTCTCTATTTCCTCTTTAACCCTTTCGGGGGAAGTTCCCCCTATTACTTTCCTGCTTACCACCGAACCTTCAAGGCTCATTAGGTCTAAAACGTCCTCTTCAAACTTATCTGAAAACTTCTTAAACTCATCAACAGTTAACTGGCTTAGGTCTTTACCTTTGTCTAAACAGTAAGCTACAAGCTGGCCGACTATCCTGTGGGCCTCTCTGAAGGGAACTCCCTTCTTTGCCAGGTAGTCTGCAACGTCGGTTGCAAGGGAGAAGCCCTTTAATGCCTGTTGCCTCATCCTTTCTGCCTTCGGCTTCATTCCCTCAACTATGAGTGTGTTGACCTTAAGGGCGATTTTTACCGTATCTATTGCGTCAAAGAGGGGCTCTTTGTCTTCCTGAAGGTCCCTGTTATAGGTAAGGGGAAGGCCTTTAAGGGTCGTTAAAATTGAGACTAAGTCTCCGTAAACCCTTCCAGTCTTTCCTCTTGTAAGCTCTGAAACGTCTGGGTTTTTCTTCTGGGGCATTATTGAACTTCCTGTGCAGAAGGCATCGGGGAGCTCTATAAAGTTAAACTCCTGGGTTGACCAGAGGATTAACTCCTCTGAGAGCCTCGAAAGGTGCATCATGACCATCGCACAGTCAAATATGGTCTCAGCCACAAAGTCCCTGTCGCTTACAGCGTCCATGCTGTTCCTCGTAACCTGGCTAAAACCGAGTAGCTTTGCCGTAAACTCCCTATCAAGTGGGTAGCTCGTTCCTGCTAAGGCTGCAGAGCCAAGGGGAGAAACGTTAACCCTCTTTAGAGTATCCTCAAACCTCTCTGCGTCCCTCTTGAACATCTGGTAGTAGGCAAGCATGTGGTGGGAGTAGAGGACGGGCTGGGCTATCTGTAGGTGGGTGTACCCGGGCATTATTACTCCCAGGTTCTCCTCAGCCTGCTTTACAAAGGCCCTCCTCAGACCTTTAAGGAGGTTTAAAATCTCCTTAATCTCCTTCCTTACGTAGAGGCGGACGTCAGTTGCAACCTGGTCGTTCCTTGAGCGGCCCGTGTGGAGCTTCCCTCCGACCGGTCCTACCTTATCGGTTAACCTCTTTTCAATGTTCATGTGGACGTCTTCAAGTTCCTTCTTCCACTTAAACTCTCCCTTCTCTATCTCTTCTAAAATCTCGTTCAGGCCTTTGATTATCTTATCGGCCTCTTCGGAGGTTAAAATTCCCTGCTTTTCAAGCATCTTAACGTGGGCTACACTTCCTGCTATGTCGTAGGGAGCAAGGCGCTTATCGTAGGAGACGGACTCTGTAAACTCCTCAACGAGCTCGTTCGTACCCTCTTTAAACCTTCCGCCCCAGAGCTTATTCTCAGCCAACTTTCACCTCCAAATGTACTTGCCCAATTCTATCAGCAAAACTATAATTCCCTAAAGTTTTCAAGGAGGAAAATATGCTTGGCAAAGAGGTGAAGGAAGCCCTTACTTTTGACGACGTTCTCCTGGTTCCAAACTACTCTGAAGTTCTTCCAACTCAGGTTGACGTTAGGACTAAGCTCACTAAGAAAATAACCCTCAATATCCCCATAATGAGTGCTGCTATGGACACGGTTACTGAGTCGGAACTGGCAATTGCAATTGCCAGGGAAGGGGGAATCGGGATTATCCATAAGAACATGACTATTGAGGAGCAGGCTGAGGAGGTTGACAGGGTAAAGAGAAGCGAAAGCGGGATGATAGTTAAGCCTGTAACCGTAAAGCCTGAACAGACGATAGCGGAAGCTGAAACCCTCATGAGGAAGTACAAGATTTCAGGCCTTCCCGTTGTTGATGATGAAGGGAAGCTTGTAGGAATAATAACTAACAGGGATATAAGGTTCGTAAAGGACTTTTCAAAGAAGATCTCAGAAGTTATGACCAGGGAGAACCTTAAAACCGTTCCTGTAGGGACTACGCTTGAAGAGGCAAAGGAGATTCTCCACAAGTACAAGATTGAGAAGTTGCCGGTTGTTGATGAGAAAGGTTACCTCAAGGGCTTAATAACTATTAAGGATATAGAGAAGAGGGAGAAGTACCCGAATGCCTGTAAGGATGAGCTCGGCCGTTTAATGGTAGGGGCTGCAATTGGGGTCGGAGATGAGGCTCTAAGGAGGGCTGAGGCTCTAATAGAGGCTGGAGTTGACGTTATAGTTATTGATACTGCCCACGGCCACTCAAAGGGCGTTATTCAGATGGTAGAGAAGATTAAAGGCCTCTATCCGGACGTTGACGTTATCGCTGGAAACGTTGCAACTCCTGAAGGGACAGAAGCCCTCATAAAGGCTGGAGCCGATGCTGTTAAGGTTGGAATCGGCCCCGGTTCAATCTGTACAACTAGGGTTGTTGCGGGAGTTGGAGTTCCCCAGCTTACCGCCGTTGCCCAGTGTGCAGAGGTTGCTGATAAGTACGATATCTCAATAATTGCCGACGGCGGAATTAAGTTCTCCGGCGACATAGCAAAGGCCATAGGGGCAGGTGCAAGGGTTGTAATGATTGGAAGTCTGTTTGCAGGAACTAAGGAGAGCCCCGGTGAGCTAATCCTCTACCAGGGAAGGAGCTACAAAGTTTACAGGGGAATGGGATCCCTTGGGGCAATGAAGAAGGGAAGTAAGGATAGGTACTTCCAGAGTGACGTTGAGGAGAAGAAGCTGGTTCCCGAGGGAATAGAGGGAATGGTTCCGTACAGGGGACCCCTTGCAGATACGATTCACCAGCTGGTCGGCGGTTTAAGGGCTGGTATGGGATACTGCGGTGCAGCTAACATTGAGGAGATGAGGAAGAAGGCAAGGTTTGTAAAGATTACCTCTGCAGGTCTCAAAGAGTCCCACGTTCACGACGTCATTATTACGAAGGAAGCTCCAAACTACTGGATAGAGAGGTAGGGGCTTTTGCCTCTACCCTATCTTCTCCTTCCAGTTAACTCCAAATCGGCTTAGAGCTCCCAAGAATTCCTGGTTAAACCTCTTTTTCCACCTGTTAAGGTCAATCTGAAAGTTTGAGGGTCTTTTAGGCTTAAACATGAGCTTCATTCCGGCCTCTTGAGGAGTCCTTCCACCTTTTTTCTGGTTACACTCAGAGCAGCAGGTTACCAGGTTTTCCCAGCTCCACTTTCCTCCCCTACTTTTAGGGATAATGTGGTCTATTGTTGCCTCGTTGTCCTTTACGAGTTTCCCACAGTAAGCACAAGTAAAGTTGTCCCTTATGAAGATTGCCCTCCTGGTTGGAGCTGAAGTTTGCCAGTGGCGAAGGAGGACTGGAATCCTGATAGTTAGGGGAGCTGGGTACTTCATTGAGGGAGATGTAAGGAAGACGTTTTGGTAGTGTTCAAGGACCTCACACTTGTTTAGGAGCTCCAGGAGAAAGGCTTTCTTATGGCTGAAAATGGCCACCGGGTAGTAAGTCTTGTCAAGGACTAAAACGGGGTGGAGAACCATCTGCTTTCCCAAATAGGTTCTCCTATATTATATGCCCTCCACCCCCAGTTCAAACTTCAAGCTCTTCAATGAAGTTGTAGGAGCTCTGGGGAATTATCAGGGTTCTCCTCTTTGCCCCTTCCTCTTTCAGCCTTCTGTACTCGGAGATATCCTCTTTGTAGGAGAAGTAGCCGGAAGCTTTAACGTGGGCGTCGTTTATAAACTCAAGCTCCTCTGCAAACATAAAGGTTCCCTCTGCACAGTTTGGAGAAAATACGATTAGGTAAACCTTCATCCTTCCTCCTACTTTAGTATAGACTTTCTCTAATCTTATTTGAGAGATACTTTGAAAGTTAAGAGTAAACCTGGTGACTTTAGAGTATTTGAGGTTTTAAAGGAAAAGCCCTCTAAAAAGGATGGGAAGTACAGGTACTACACCCTCTTTAAGAGGGGAATTGAGACGAAGGAAGCCATAGGGAGAGTTGCAAAACTCTCCCGAGTTTCTCCTGAGGAGATCCTCTACGGCGGTCTAAAGGATAAGAACGCTGAAACTACCCAGTTTATTGCCGTTAGGAGGTCTTTGAAATTAAAGGAAATTAGAGATAAGAACCTTAGGCTCTGTTTTGTAGGTTACCTTGATAGACCTCCGAAGGAGTTGATAGAGGGAAACAGGTTTGAAGTTCTAGTGAGAGGAGTAAGGGAAGTTCCGGAGGAGAGGTTTAGGGTTTTAGAGGATTTAGGAATTCCCAACTACTACGGGGAACAGAGGTTTACACCGGTTAGGGATGGAAGGTTCTTCGTTCAGGAGCTCCTAAAGGGCCCAAAGTGTGCGGTTGTTTACCTCTTTACTCCTGCAGGCTGGGAAAGCTCCCTCTCAAGGAGGGCAAAGAAGTTATTCATTCAGGGGAAGTTTAAGGAGGCCTCTTCACTTTTTAGGGGCTGGAGGAAGAAGGTTTCTGATTTCCTTTCAAGGGGCGGAAGTTTTGAAGAAGCCCTAAAGCTGGTTCCGAAGGAAGAGGTTGAGTTTCAGTTAAACGTCTTCCAGTCTTACCTGTTTAATAGGCTTCTATCGGATTTGATTGAAGGGAAAACTCCCAATTTAGTTAAGTTTAAGTATAAACTTGGTTACCTCTACTATCCCCTTGAAAGTGTTTCTGTTCCTGTGGAGCTCCCCGCCTTCACCCCTAAACTGGGCCTCTACGATTCTTTAATTAGCCAAATAGGGGTTGATAGGAAGTCCCTACTTCACCTTTCAGATTACTTCCATTCCTTTAAAAGGAAAGCCTTTGTAAAGCCTAAGGATTTTGAAATTGAAGAGGTTAGTAAAGGTTCTTACCTTCTAAAGTTTTTCCTCCCTTCAGGTTCCTACGCTACAAACCTTCTAAGGTTTCTCTTTAGTGCAGTTTAAGGGGGTGTATAATCTCCAACCACAAGGAGATTTGGAGGTAAAGTATGGAAAAGTTTAAAGTTCTTATAACCGAGCACATAGCAGAGCCGGGAATAGAGCTCCTTAAGAAACAGCCCGACGTTGAAGTTACCTACGACCCGGAGCTCTTTAGGAACTTTGACAGAATCCTTGAGATTATCCCAGAGTACCACGCCCTTATAACAAGGAGCGGAACTCCCGTTACTGAGGAGCTCCTTGAAAGGGGAAAGAAGTTAAAGGTCGTTGGAAGGGCAGGAGTCGGAGTTGACAACATAGACCTTGAGGCGGCTTCAAGGAGGGGAATCCTCGTAGTTAACGCTCCGACGGGAAACACTCTAGCTGCAACCGAACACACTATGGGAATGATGTTGGCAGCTGCAAGGTTAATTCCCTACGCCCACAAGTCCTTGAAAGAGGAGAGGAAGTGGGAGAGGAAAAAGTTTATGGGGGTTGAGCTTGCAGGTAAGACCCTCGGAATAATAGGTTTTGGAAGGATAGGTTCAAGGGTCGGTATAAGGGCAAAGGCCTTTGACATGAAGGTAATAGCCTACGACCCCTACATAAAGAAGGAAAAGGCCGAGAGGTTGGGAGTTGAGCTTGTTGACGAGCTTGAGGAGCTCTTGAGGCGCTCAGACATAATAACCGTCCACACTCCTTTAACCGAAGAGACCAGAAATATGATTACAAAGAGAGAAATTGAGAAGATGAAGGACGGCGTAATCCTCCTAAACATAGCTAGGGGAGGGATAATAAACGAGAAAGACCTCTATGAGGCCTTAGTTAGCGGTAAAGTTAGGGCTGCGGCCGTTGACGTTTTCTCAAAGGAGCCTTCAACCGACAACATCCTCCTTGACGCTCCGAACATAGTTGTTACCCCCCACATAGGTGCAAACACCTTTGAGTCCCAGACGAACGTTGCAGTAATAATTGCAAATCAGGTCCTTGCAGCCTTAAGGGGAGAGGAGGTTGAGTTTGCCGTAAACGCTCCTTTTGAGGACACTGCAGCGGCTAAAGTCTTAAAGCCCTTCATGGAGCTTTCTGAAAAGCTCGGCCTCTTTGCAGTTCAGGTTGCCTGCTCAAGGGCTAAGGAGATTATCCTTGAGTTCAGGGGAGACCTTGGAGAGGATACAAAGCCCCTCACAACAGCCTTCCTTAAGGGTTTCCTTGAAAAGGTAGTTGACATTCCAGTCAACCTGATTAACGCTCCTTTCCTTGCAAAGGAAAAGGGTATAAAGATTACCGAGGTTAAAAGGCCTGAGGGAATCAACTTTAAGAAGTTGGTTAGGGTAGTTTGCAGGGGAGAGAACGGAGAGGAGTTCACACTTGCCGGAACTGTAATGGACGACAAGTTCCCGAAGATTGTTGAGATAAACGGCTTCCTCTTTGACCTTACCCCCGAAGGAAAGCTCCTCCTAATAAGGAACTACGACGTTCCGGGGGTTATTGGTAAGCTGGGCTCTATCCTGGGTAAGTATAAGGTCAACATTGCAGGCTTCCAGCTTGGCAGGAGGGAAAAGGGTAGGGAGGCCAAGGGAGTTATTCTGGTTGACGACGACGTTCCCCAGCAGGCAATTGAGGAAATTAGAGAGATTCCTGAAATCTTAGAAGTTAAGCAGGTTAACCTTTAACTTTAGGGGCTTTTGCCCCTTTTTAAAGGTTTTTAAATAGTGTCTGGAGTTGGGGTTTAAAGAGGTTTAACCCTTTTTCCGTTAACTTCCTTCCCCTTGGGGTCTTTACGATAAATCCCATCTCTATTAAGTAGGGTTCGTGGACGTTCTCTATAGTTTCTGGGTCCTCTTTTAAAACAGTTGCAAGGGTTGTTAGTCCTACGGGACCTCCTTTAAAGACCTTTGCAATAGTTTCAAGTATCTTCCTGTCAAGCCTATCAAGCCCGTAAGAGTCAATGCCTAGTTCACCTAATACCTTCTCAACTTCCTCCTTCCCTACCTTTTCCCAATTGTGGACTGTTGCGTAGTCCCTGACTCTCTTTAGGATCTGGTTGAGGATCCTAGGTGTTCCCCTTGAACACCTGCCGAGAAGTTCAAGGGCCTCCTCGTCAAGGTTTAGTTTCAACTTCTCTCCACCCCTCCTGGCTACCTCCTTCATCTCGTCAGGTGTGTAGAGCTCCAGCCTGCAAACTATCCCGAACCTGCTCCTTAGAGGAGGAGTTAAAAGGTTTAACCTTGTAGTTGCACCTATTAAAGTGAAGGGAGGAATCTCTATTGAAACTGCCCTCTTACCCCCCATTACGACGTCAACTCTAAAGTCCTCCATTGCACTGTAGAGGGTTTCTTCAACTGCCCTGTTGAGTCTGTGTATCTCATCAATAAAGAGGACGTCCCCCTCCTTTAAGCTCGTGAGTATTCCAAGGAGGTCCCCCTTCCTCTCTATGGTTGGGGCTGAAACCATTTTAATTTCTCTATCAAGCTCCTTTGCTATTATCGTTGAAAGTGTAGTCTTTCCAGTTCCCGGCGGTCCGTAAAAGAGAACGTGGTCCAGGGGTTCTCCCCTCCTCCTTGCAGACTCTACTGCTACTTTCAAAACCCTCTTTACTCTCTCCTGACCGATAAACTCTGAGAATCTCTTTGGTCTTTCTATCAAGCCTTACTCCCTGAAAGGCGTTTGACGGCCTCCTTGACGGCTTCCTCTAAGGAGAGCCCTTCTAAATTTATTCCTTTCAGGGCCGACTTAACTTCACTCCTTTTATAGCCTAAGGCCTTTAAAACCTGGTAGAGCTCCTCCGGAATTTCCCCTTCTTCTTTGATTTTCCCTTTTAATTCAAGGACAATTCTTTGAGAAAGTTTCCTCCCGAGTCCCGGAACTTTTGTTAGCTTTTCGTAGTCTCCAGATAGAACGATGTTTTTAAGTTCTTCAGGATTAAAGTTTGAAAGTATGGAGAGGGCAACCTTTGTTCCTACTTTAGGGACCTTCTGTAGCAGTCTAAATATTTCCCTCTCTTCCTTTGTCCTGAAACCGTAAAGGGTTGGGCTACCTTCAGCAGGTAAGATTAGCTGAGTAAATAAGGTTATTTGGCCTGAGAGCTCCTTTGAAGAGGGGGTAAGGACCTTAATACCAAAGTTTCCACACTTTAGAACTACGAAGTTTTCTCCCCTTTCTACAACCTCACCTGTGATGAATTCAACCATTACCAGAGCCTCAGATTGTTTAAAGAGCCCCTTAAGCTAAAGGTAAACCTCTTCCCCTTTAGAGGTTCTTTCTTGACTCTAACAGATACTTTCAGGTTAACGTAGGAGTTTGAAGGTCTTTTAGGGTTAATGTTAATACTTCCCGAAACTGTGTAGTAGGCGTCCTTCCCTTCCCCCTTCCCTTTAACTTCAACTAAGTTCTTTCCGATGGTTCTATAACTTCCCTTAAACTCTCCAAGGTCAAGGAGCTTAGCCTGGAAGAGGCCAAATTTAAATTCCCTTAACTTCAGTTTACTTCCCCTTAACTCTCCTCTTCCTGAGGAAAGGTTCCCCGATTTAAACTTTAAGGACCCTTTTCCGTAAAGCTCCCCTTCAAGTTTACCCTTATTGCACCTGTTTAGTTTGATTCCTCTTGCATTAAAGGTTACTTCTCCAGGCGGGTAGGTGAACTTGCCCTCAACTTCACCTCTACAGACCTTACAGTAGTATTTAAACTCCTTTAGGTTTAGGGAGGGCGTTAACTTTAAGGTTTCAATTTTAAAAGGGAGCTCTCTCTTTTTCACCCCCTTTAAGATCACTTCGGGAGGAAACCTATTTACTTCAACCTCTTGGGCTGTTATCCCTTTCTGACATATTAGACTTTCAGCAAACCTTTCTAAGGGGAAGTTAATGTAGAGGAAAAGGAGGAAGGAGACCAAAAAGAGCAGAGGATACGTTAGTTTTCTCATTTCTCTCCCCTGAAGAAGTAGAGGGTGGCTTTTCCGGATACTAAACCGTTTTCGTCGTAGTCTGAGATCTTGACCGTGTTCGTCTTAAAGTAGTAGCTGGAGGTTTCAAGCTTAAAGAGGAACCTGGAGACTTTATTTAGGGGCTGTTCCTTAAAGGAGACGGAAACTGTGTCTACCTCTATTCCGTTTTCGGTTGTTCCAGGGAGAAGCTTTACTCCCTTTAGTTCAAGTCCAACCATCCTTGCAACCGTTTTAACGTAAGATACTACATCAAGTTCGCTTCCCCTTTTAACTTTTCTGAGAACCGGCTTTATCTCCTCTTGGAGGAGGATTAACTCTTCCACTTGGGGTTTTAACTTCTCTACTTTCTTGATTAAGAGCTCCTCCTTCTCCCTGTACCTCTCTTTAGTTTCTAGGATTGGAAGGATTATAACGGTTAAGTAGAGGGAAATTAGGAGAATCGGAATTCCAAAAAATAAAATCTTCCTCTCCCTGTCGCTTATTGAAGAGAGGTAGTGAACTATAACTTCCCTTATCCTGTTAGCCTCCAACCTTAAGTCCCCAGATAGTTATTTTGAACTTTCTGTTCTTTGCTAGTGAGATTGAGACTTTTTTAAACCTCTTTTTCAGGTTTTCTGAGAACTTCCTTAAATTCTCCTCCTGAGAGCTCCTCCCAACGACCGTAAACTGACCTGAGGATGCACTTCCGCTTACTTCAATTACCCTTATTCCCTCTACGACGCTATCAGAGATACCCTTAAGGTATAGGAGTGCCGAAGGCTGGTCTAATTTTAGGGTCTTCTTTAGTTCCTTTAACTCCTTTAACTTCTGGGGTATCTGGACCTCAGGTAGGAGGATTTTCTCCCCTACTACCTTAGAGAGCTCCTCGTTTATCTCCTTCTTAACCTGTTGGTACTCCTTTTTGGCATACTGAAGCTGTAGAACTTGAGCAGTAGTAATGAAAATGAGTGAAGCTGCAGTTAGAATTGAAGCCCTTATTAAGAGACTTCTGTTCTTTTCAAAGAGCTCAGATGAGAAGAGGGAAGGCTGGCTGAAAACTGCCCTACACGGGGATTCCTTGAAGTTATAAAGGCCGTAAGCGTTAAAGTAGAGGGGAGTCTCGCTTCCGAAGGGTTCAAACTCCGGTATTTCTACATTGAAGGGTTTTAGAATCTCCCTGACCTCTTTAGAGAGAGCTCCTCCACCTATGAGGATTACTTTCTCTGAACCTTCAAGTTTTGGGAGAACCTCCCTCCAGGGTCCTTCTTTCCTGAAACCTCCCCTGAAAATTTCAGCCTTCTTTATTACTCCCTCTTCAAACTTTAAAAGTGATAGTTTTCCCTCTCCGGCGTCTAAGACGTCAACTCTTTCCCCTTTATAGTGGAGGTTAACTGCTGCGGCTGTTCCGATTAGGTCAAGGGTTATTAAAGAAGTTTCCCTTAACCATTCAGGTAGCGAATCTATCACTTCCCTCTTTTCAACGAAAATTAAGAACCTGCACCCCTTTTCTAACTTCTCAACTGGACAGTAGGCTACCGAAAGGAGGGAAGGGTCAACGGGAATGTCCGCTGTAACCTCGTTAATAACCAGCTTTTCAAGCTGTCTCCCTCTACACAGGGGGAAAGAGGTCTCCTTAATCAAGGTGTTTACTGATGAAAGGCCTACGGTAAGTCCCCTCTTTTCTGGTAGGCCCTTTCCGAACCTTTTACCGTCAAACCACTTAACCTCTTTACTGCCGTAGTCAACTCCGATCATTGAATTACCTTCCACTCAAGGAGCTTTCCCCTTTCTGAGAAAGCCCTAATCTGTGCAGTTGTATCTCCGTAAGATGCTGTCACGTCTATTCTAAAGTAGTTGCACCTGTTCGTTATCAGCGGGCGAATCTCAAAGTAGAGCTCTTTGGTAATTCCCGGGAGCTCCCTAATAACCGTTATGTCCTCTATTGGCCTGGCCCCAATTATACTATCGGCTGCCTCTTGACTCATGTCGGAAGACAGCGAAAGTAGAACCTCTTTAGGGGCTGAATTGACGTTTACCTTTCCACTTCCGTAGATGGTAAGGTATTTCTCTAACTTTCTAAAGGTTTTCTCGTCTATTCCCTTAACGTAGAGGAGTTCTCCCAAACTCTTTAACTGTCCATTTGTAGGTCTGTAACCTAACCCCATGTAGTAGTTCTCCTCAGCCCCTTCAGGTTCGGGGAAGTTATCCCTGTCAATCCAGTCCTTAATTGAGTCTGCAACGGGCTGTTCTACGTTTATCCTGTCAAAAAGCCTCTTTAGGACTTCAAAGAGGCGTCTGTCGTCAAGATTATTTACGTTAACTTTTCCGCATTCGTCGTTAATGTTTATTAAGATTGATATTCCCCTGTAGTTGTAGGCTATCGGCTTTGACCATTCGTCTCCCTCTCCGTCAAACTTGTTCCTGTCCTCTTTTAAGAACTTAAGGGCGATCTTTAAAGCCGAAACCGCAGCGTGGTAAGCAACTGTGTAGTCTTTAAGCTCTTCGGTCTTCCTGTAGGTCAGCTGGGAGAGGTAGTATATTGAGAAGAGGAAGGAGGCCAGGGCGGAAACTATAAAGAGAACTACGAAGAGGACGAAGCCCTTACGCCTCTTTGAAGAACTCAACTATTTTCTCCTCGTTGGGAGCGTTTATTACACCCTTTTCCGTTATTATCCCTGTGATGTTCTCGTGGGGAGTAACGTCAAAGGCCGGGTTCTTTACCTTAGCTCCGTAAGGGGCAATTCTACAGTCCTTACAGTGGCAGTAGAGAACCTCCTCTTCACTTCTTTCCTCAATCGGGATTTCCGAACCGCTCCTGATTGATAGGTCAAAGGTTGAGGTTGGAGCGGCTATGTAAAACGGTATTCCATGTTCCTTTGCAAGGACAGATAGGGAGTAGGTCCCTATCTTGTTTGCAGTGTCTCCGTTCCTTACTATCCTATCTGCTCCAACTATTACGCACGTTATTTCTCCAAGGGACATAAAGTATCCGGCCATGTTATCGGTTATCAGGTAGTAGGGAATTCCTTCCTCTTGGAGCTCCCACGCAGTTAGCCTTGCACCCTGAAGGTAAGGCCTTGTTTCATCAACGAATACTGTAACCTCCTTTCCCATCTCTACTGCAGCCCTGATTACTCCAAGGGCCGTTCCGTAACCTGCAGTCGCAAGGGCTCCTGTATTGCAGTGGGTAAGTATTACCTCCCTTGAGGATAGGAGCTCCGCTCCGAAGAAGCCTATCTTCCTGTTTGTTTCAACGTCCTGCCTTTCAATGTTTACAGCTTCAGTTTCAAGGGCTGCAACTATGTCTTCTATACTCCTTCCAGCCTCTACTATCCTCCTCATTCTCTTAAGGGCCCAGAAGAGGTTAACTGCGGTAGGTCTCGTTGCTGCCAACCTGTTTATAATGAGCTCAACTTTTGCCTTAAAGTCAACGTAGCTCTTTGCTTTCTCAGCAACCTCCTTTGCTCCGAGCACTACTCCGTAGGCTGCGACAACGCCGATTGCGGGAGCTCCCCTAACGACCATATTTTCAATTGCCCTTGCTACACACTCATAATCTCTGCACTCTATCCACTCCTCTTTAAGGGGAAGTTTCCTCTGGTCAAGGAGAAGTAAACTCTCTCCAGTCCACTTGAGAGGCCTTATATCCTTAATCCTTCCCATTAACCTTCCTCCTTTTTCTTTACTACGAGAACTGGACAGCTGGCTTCCTTAATTACCGCCTTTGCGGTACTTCCAATCTCAAGTATTCTCTCTATGAGGCTCTTTCCGTGGTAGCCTATCACTATAACATTCACCTTCTCCTCTTCTGCTACTCTTACGATCTCCCTCTTAGGTTCTCCAACAGTAAGGATAGTTTTAACTCTGTACCCTAAAGCTTCCAGTTCTCTTTTTATCCCTTCTAACCTCTCCTCGTGGCCCTTTAAAATGGCCTTTTCAATTTCCGGCAGGTGCGCATATAGAGTTGCAACGTCAAGGGCAAATGGGTCGTCAAACTGGGGGATTGAGAACTCAAGGGGATGAATCACGTGGAGGACTACAACCTCTTTAGCGTTAGCCTCTTTCAACTTCTTTACGTAATCCTTTGCTATCTCTGCAAGCTCTGAAAAGTCTGTAGGGTATAGAACTTTCCTAAATAGTGGCATTTTCCCTCCAAGTTGGCCGTTTGGTCTTTAAATATTACCAACTTCCTCCTTCTCCTTGGCCTCCTTCCAGAGTTCCTCCATCTGGTCAATATCCATCTCCTTAAGTTCCTTCCCCATCTCCTTGGCCCTCTTTTCCATATACCTAAACCTTCTCTCAAACTTCTGGTTTGCCTTTCTAAGGGCCACTTCCGGGTGAACCTTTAGGAACCTAGCAAGGTTTACCGCCATAAAGAGGAGGTCTCCAACTTCCTCTTCAATTTTTTCCCTGTTTCCCCTCTCTATCTCCTGCTCAATTTCGTCTAGCTCTTCAACTATTTTCTCTTTAATTCCTTTAAAGTCCTTCCAGTCAAACCCTACCTTCTCAGCCCTCTTCTGAATTTTGTAGGCCCTCTCCAGTGCCGGCATACTCTCTGGAATTCCATCTAAGATACTCTCCCTCTTCTTTCCTTCCTTCTCCTTTAACTTTTCCCACTCCCTGCTTACGTCCTCCGGAGTCTCTATTCCCTCCTTTCCCCTAAATACGTGAGGATGGCGGAAAATTAGCTTTCTCGTTATTCCGTCAATAACGTCATCAACAGTGAAAGCTCCCCTTTCCTTGGCAATCTGTGAGTGGAAGACAACCTGAAGTAGGAGGTCTCCCAACTCCTCTTTAAGCTCTTCGTCCTTATTCTTTAAAATTGCGTCAACGACTTCGTAGGCCTCTTCCAGTAGGTATTTAATTAAGCTCTTGTGGGTCTGCTCCCTATCCCACGGACATCCTTCCTCTGAGCGGAGCTTTTCCATAACCTTAACTAGGTCGTTAAATGTATACTTCTCCTTCAAGGTTACCTCCCTTTTACTTTTTCAAAGTGAAATATATTTAAAGACCAAAACGAAAAGGGAGCAGAGATGATAAGGCTAACGGATACTCTGAGAGGAGAGAAGGTAGAGTTTAAGCCCCTTGAGGATAGAACGGTAAAGATGTACGTCTGCGGTCCTACGGTTTACGACCATGCCCACATAGGCCATGCAAGGAGTGCTGTTGTCTTTGACGTTATAAGGAGGTGGTTTGAGTACAGGGGCTATAAAGTTATCTTCGTTAGGAACTATACAGACATTGACGATAAGATAATAAAGAGGTCTAGGGAAGAGGGCATTCCTTGGTATGAGGTTGCAAATAAGTATATAGCCTCTTACGAAGAGGACATGAAGGCCCTTAACGTGAAAGAGCCTACCTATAAGCCGAGGGTTACAGAACACATAAGGGAAATCATTGAGCTGATAGACGGTTTGATAGAGAAAGGGTACGCCTACCAGGTTGACGGCGACGTTTACTTCAGCGTTGAGAAGTTCCCAGAGTACGGAAAGCTTTCAAAGAGGAAAGTTGATGAGCTGTTAGCCGGTGCGAGGATAGAGCCCGGGGAGAAGAAGAGGAATCCCCTTGACTTTGCCCTCTGGAAGGCAAGCAAAGAGGGTGAGCCGGGCTGGGAATCTCCTTGGGGTTACGGAAGGCCGGGCTGGCACATAGAGTGTTCTGCAATGTCTATGAAGTACCTCGGTGAGACAATGGACATCCACGGAGGAGGACTTGACCTGATCTTTCCCCACCACGAGAACGAGATAGCTCAAAGTGAGGCTTATACGGGGAAAACCTTTGCCCGCTACTGGGTTCACAATGGCTTTGTAATGGTAAATAAGGAAAAGATGAGTAAGAGTTTGGGCAACTTCTTCACCATAAAGGATATCCTGAAGAAGTACAGGCCGGACGTTTTAAGGTTTTTCCTCCTTTCTACCCACTACAGGAGCCCAATTGACTTCTCATTTGATAGGTTGGAAGAGGCAAAGAGGAGCTTTGACAGGTTGTTGAACTTCATTAGACTAAGGGAATCTATTGATGGGCTAGACGTTGTTGAAGGAGAGGGTTCTCCTGTTGATGTAGGAGCTTATAAGAGGGAATTTGAGTTTTCAATGGATGACGACTTTAACACGGCCAAGGCTCTCGGCATTCTCTTTGAAGTTGTAAAGGAAGGTAACCTTTTAAGGGATAGGGCTTTAAGGGAAGGGAAGTTAACCAAGGAAGAGAAGCTATCCTTGATAGACGCTGTTAACTTCGTTGAAGGTTCTCTAAAAACTCTAGGTTTTAAGCTTGAAACAGGTGAAGTTAAGGGAATTGAGGAAGAGCTAATAAAGCTCTTAATTGAAGTCAGGGGGGAACTCAGGAAGAAGAAGGAGTTTGCACTTGCAGATTTAATCAGGGACAGGTTGAAGGAGCTTGGAATAGCCCTTGAAGACCTTCCAACCGGAACAGTCTATAAGAGGTTATAGCTATGGGAATTTACGACAGGGACTACTACAGGGAGAAGAAGAGAAAGAGGTGCCTTACGAAGAAAATCTTTAAGCTTTCCTGGTATTTAATTCTCTTTCTCTTTATTTTTGCCTTTATCGTTTACATGCTTGCAGTTTTCTCTGAAAAGTAGCCTATATTCTCTTTAAACCGATTTGGTCCCTTTTATGGCAAAGAGAAAAAGCGTATACGTGTGTCAGGAGTGCGGTTACAGAAGTCCGAAGTGGGCTGGAAGGTGTCCAGAATGTGGTGCTTGGGGCTCTTTAGTGGAGGAGGTTTTAAGGGAAGGCAGGTCTAATAAGAACCCTAGGAGCTTCTGGGTAACTCCTACCCTATCTAAACCTCTTCCGATAAGAGAGGTAGGTAAGGACAGGGAAGAGCGCTTCTTAACCGGAATAGGCGAGTTTGACAGGGTAACTGGAGGGGGAGTAGTTAAAGGTTCGGTAGCCCTAGTTTCCGGAGAACCGGGAATAGGGAAGTCAACTTTTTTACTTCAAATTTCCTCAATCTTTGCAAAGAGGGGTAAGGCCCTCTACGTTACCGCAGAAGAGTCTCCCCAGCAGGTTGCCCTGAGGGCCGATAGGCTTGGAATTGATGAGGATAACCTCCTGATTCTCTCTGAGAATAACCTTGAGGAGATTGAGAAGCACATAAAAGAGGTTAAACCAAACTTCGTTGTATTTGACTCTATTCAGACCCTTTACCTTCCCTACATTGAGAGTTCTGCAGGTTCAGTCTCACAGGTTAGGGAGTCTACGGCATTCATAACAAACCTCTGTAAAGGAATGGGAATAACCGCCTTTATCGTAGGCCACGTTACGAAAGAGGGAAACATTGCAGGTCCTAAGGTTTTGGAACACATAGTTGATGCAGTCTTCCAGTTTGAGGGGGACAGGGGATACAACTTTAGGATCTTTAAGAGTTTAAAGAACAGATTTGGAAGTACCGGCGAGCTTGCAGTTTTTGAGATGACTGATAGGGGACTAAGGGAGGTTCCAAACCCTTCAGAGTTTTTCCTATCAGAAAGGCCTAAGGGAAAACCTGGCTCTGTTATCTTTGCAGGGATTGAGGGAAGTAGGCCGATACTCTTAGAAGTCCAAGCCCTCGTTACAAGGGCAATCTTCACGACTCCTCAAAGGAGGGCAAAGGGAATTAGCCCTAACAGGCTTTCAATAATTGTCGCAGTCCTTGAAAAGGAGCTTGGGATTCCCTTAAGGAACTTTGACGTTTTCGTTAACGTAGTTGGCGGCGTTAAGGTTGATGAGCCTGCAGTTGACCTGCCCGTTGCAACTGCAATTGCTTCAAGTTACTACGAAAGGCCAGTTAAAGAGAGTATCGCAGTCTTCGGTGAAATTGGCCTAACTGGAGAAGTTAGGAGAGTAAAGCTTGAAGAGCTGAGGCTGAGAGAGGCTGAAAAGAACGGCCTTGAAGTGGTTAGTGACGTTAAGAGGGTGGAGGAGATACCTGAAAAGCTTTTAGTTTAGTGGCGGAGGCGGATGGGAATCGAACCCACCACCCCGCTCCTAGCGGGGCCACCGGATTTGAAGTCCGGGGGGGACACCAGCCCCCGTCCGCCTCCACAGGCTAAATTTTACCTTTTCAGTTTTTCAGTCAACCTCTTGACGATCCTTTCACTGTTTGCAAAACACTCTTCAACCTGAGCTACCGTAAGGCCTGCACCTACACCTACTTTGAGGGCAAAGCTCCTTGTAACTAGGTCTCCTGGAGAGTGGGAATCGGTGTTTATGACCATTGGAGCTCCAACCTCAGTTGCCAGCTTTGCAACGTGTCCGTTCGTTATGCTGTGGCCTTTCCTGGTTGTTATCTCAAGGAAGACTCCTCTTTCCTTTGCCAGTTCAGCTTCTTCCTTCGTTATGAGCCCAGGGTGGGCCAGTATGTCGGCCCTTCCTTCAATTGCTGCCCTGTTGGTTCCCGGTGAAACCGGTTCAACGATTGTCTCTCCGTGAACGACAACTATTAGAGCTCCCTCTTCCCTGCACTTCTCTATCAGCTCGGGAATCTTTAAGGGAGGAACGTGGGTTATCTCAACTCCGGGAATGACTACAAGTGAAGTGTTCTCGTTCAGTATTTCAACAGTTTCCCACAGCCTTTCAAGGACGAACTTATAGTTTGAGTAGTCAACGTGGTCTGTCAGTGCAATTGCCCTGTAGCCGATGGCCTCTGCTCTTCTAACTAGCTCGCTGGGAAGGAGCTCTCCATCACTAAAGAGGGTATGGGTGTGAAGGTCTATCATCTCTCTACCTCCGGTTTTTGTAGTTTTAAATTTAGTAGCAGGGAAGGACTTGACACCTTATGAAACCTTCCTATATTATTCAGCGTCCACGATGAGTGCCGGCTTAGCTCAGCTGGCTAGAGCGGGTGACTTGTAATCACCAGGTCGGGGGTTCGACTCCCTCAGCCGGCACCATAGTGGAGGGGTGGCCGAGTGGTCAAAGGCAGCGGACTGTAAATCCGCCGGCTTACGCCTACGCAGGTTCGAATCCTGCCCCCTCCACCACTATCGCGGGGTAGAGCAGTCTGGTAGCTCGCCGGGCTCATAACCCGGAGGTCGCGGGTTCAAATCCCGCCCCCGCAACCAATGAGCGGGCGTAGCTCAGCTGGCTAGAGCATCAGCCTTCCAAGCTGAGGGTCGCGGGTTCGAATCCCGTCGCCCGCTCCATTTATTTTTACCTCCATCTGATATTCCCGCCTGAGAATCCCTCCTACTTTTCCTTTAGAACTTCTAATTTTCAAAAAATTCAATAATTTCCTGGAATTCTTTCCTCTGCCTATACTCTTTATTAGAATTTCCATAGCAATTTCTTTAGGAGGATAGGAATGAGTGAAGTTTTGAAGGGAAGGGCCTTTAAGTTTGGGGATGACATCAATACAGATGAGATAATTCCAGCCAGGTACCTAAATACCTCAGATCCCCAGGAACTTGCAAAGCACGTTATGGAGGATGCAGATCCTGAGTTTCCAAAGAAGGTAAAACCTGGAGATATCATAGTTGCAGGTAAGAACTTCGGCTGTGGTTCTTCAAGGGAACACGCTCCAATAGCCATTAAGGCCGCAGGGGTAAGTGCTGTAATTGCAAAGTCCTTTGCAAGGATTTTCTACAGAAACGCTATAAACATAGGTCTTCCCATATTTGAATCTCCAGAAGCGGTTGAGGGGATTGAAGAAGGGGACATCGTTGAGATAAACCCTGAGACCGGAGTAATTAAGAACTTAACCAAGGGGAAGGAGTTTAAGGCTACTCCGATTTCTGAGGATATTAGGAAGATTATGGAAGCCGGCGGTTTAATGGAGTACGCAAAGCAGAAACTAGGCTTGAAATAGGAGGTTGAAGTGAAAGAGTTTACAGTTGCAGTCCTTCCCGGAGATGGAATAGGGCCTGAAATAGTAAAACAGGCAGTGAAGGTTATGGACGCTGCCTCTGAGAAGTTTGGATTTAAGATCAACTACAAGTACGGTTTAATCGGCGGTGCAGCAATAGATGAAACTGGAGTTCCTTTTCCAGACGAAACTAAAGAGTTAATTCTCTCCTCAGATGCAGTTCTCCTTGGAGCAGTTGGCGGTCCAAAGTGGGATAACCTTCCCTTTGAGATAAGGCCCGAGAGAGCTCTCCTTGGAATGAGGAAACTGTTAAACGCCTTTGCAAACTTAAGGCCTGCTAAGCTTTACGACGAGCTCCTAGATGCTTCAACCTTAAAGCCTGAAGTTATCAAGGGCGTTGACATAATGGTAGTTAGGGAGCTTACTAGTGGAATTTACTTCGGAATCCCCAGGGGAATCTTCGTAGATGGAGATGAGAGGGTAGGTATAAATACCCTGAGGTACTACGAACACGAAGTTGAGAGGATTGCAAAGGTAGCCTTTGAAGTTGCTAGGAAAAGGAATAAGAAGGTTACCAGCGTAGATAAAGCTAACGTCCTTGAGGCAACCGTTCTCTGGAGGGAGGTTGTAGAAAAGGTTCACCAAGATTACCAAGACGTTGAGCTTAACCACATGTACGTAGATAACGCGGCTATGCAGATTATCAGGTGGCCGAAACAGTTTGACGTAATAGTCACGACGAACATCTTCGGAGACATCCTCTCTGACGCCTGTGCAATGCTTACAGGTTCCCTCGGTATGCTTCCTTCAGCCTCAATTGGCGGGAAGATAGGCCTTTACGAACCTATTCACGGTTCAGCCCCCGATATCGCAGGTCAGAACGTTGCCAACCCGATAGCGACCATTAACTCTGCAGCTATGATGTTTACTTACTCCTTTAACATGCCGGAGGTTGAGGAAGCAATAGACAAAGCAGTTAGGAGAGTCCTTTCAAAGGGCTACAGGACTAAGGACATATACTCTGAAGGGTGTAAGCTCGTTTCAACGGAGGAGATGGGAGATCTAATAGCTCAAGAACTAAAAGAAGTTTAAGGAGAGGAAGATGAAGGGATATACAGTAGCAGTTGTAGGGGCTACAGGGGCTGTTGGCCGTGAGATGATAAAGACTTTAGAGCAGAGGAACTTTCCCGTTAAGAAACTGGTTCTCCTTGCCTCTAAGCGTTCTGCAGGGAAGAAGTTGCCTTTTAAAGGTGAAGAGGTTGAGGTTCAGGAGCTCCGTCCTGAAAGTTTTGAAGGAGTTGACATAGCCCTCTTCTCAGCAGGAGGGGAGAGGAGCAAAGAGTTCGCTCCTGAAGCAGTTAAGAGGGGAGCAGTTGTAATTGATAACAGCTCAGCCTTCAGGATGGACCCAGATGTTCCTTTAGTGGTTCCTGAAGTTAACCCTGAGGACGTTGAGTGGCACAAAGGGATAATTGCTAACCCCAACTGTTCTACAATTCAAATGGTTGTAGTTCTAAAGCCCCTTCACGACTTTGCGAAGATTAAAAGGGTCGTTGTTTCAACCTATCAGGCAGTTTCCGGAGCTGGAGCTGCGGCAATAGAAGAGCTTAAAGAGCAGACTAGGGCAATTTTAGAAGGTAAGCCTGTTCCTCCTCCAAAGAAGATTCCAAAGCAGATCGCCTTTAACTGTGTTCCTCACATAGATAAGTTCTTTGAAAGTGGTTATACGAGGGAAGAGCTTAAGATGGTAAATGAGACCAAAAAGATTATGCACGACGATTCAATAAAGGTCTCTCCGACCTGCGTTAGGGTTCCTGTTTTTATCGGACACAGTGAGGCAGTTAACCTTGAGTTTGAAAGGCCTATCTCTGTTGAGGAGGCTAGGGAGCTCCTGAGCAAAGCTCCTGGCGTTAAGGTCGTTGATGACTTTGAGAACTTAGTCTATCCAACCCCGATTGACGTTGCAGGAAAGGACGAAGTCCTTGTAGGAAGGATTAGGAAAGATGATACAATAGAGAACGGTCTAAACCTTTGGATCGTTGGAGATAACCTTAGGAAAGGAGCAGCTCTAAACGCTGTTCAGATTGCAGAGCTCTTAGTTGAAAAGGGGCTGGTTTAGGGGGAAAGGGATATGGAAGAGTTACTTAAGGAAATTGCCCAAGAGAACCCTGAAGTAGAGTCTGTTCTTGTTATAGACGAAGAGGGAATTATCGTCTATAGGTACGATAAAGAGACATCCATTGACCCTGAAGAGGTTGCGACTCAGCTGGTTAATCCCCTTAATACTCTGAGCGAGTTTATTCAGGATATTTCAAATGAGGAGGATGATCTTAAGGAGCTCCTCCTCTTTTCAGAAAAGTACCAGTTTTTAGCCTATAAGCTTATTAACGAAACTTACTTAGTTGTTGTAGCTAAGAGGAGTCCGCTCTACGGTAGGATGAGGTTTAGAGTAAGGAGTAAACTACCCAAATTAATTAAAACCCTTTAGGGGGGAGAGATGGCAAAGCTTTGGTATCTGGGACACTCTGCTTACTACCTAGAAGGTGAAGGTTTAAAGGCTTTAATAGACCCCTTTTTAACTGGAAATCCCTGGAAGATTGCAAAACCTGAGGATTTCACAGATTTAAACTACATTTTCGTTACCCACGGCCACGGCGATCACTTAGGTGATGCAGTTGAGCTTTCAAAGAGGACGGGAGCCACAATAGTTAGTATCTATGAAGTTTGCCAGTACTGCAGTTTAAAGGGAGCCGGTAACGTTCATGCCATGCACATAGGAGGGAGTTTCAAGTTCCCCTTTGGAAGGGTAAAACTTGTTCCTGCTGCCCACGGCTCTTCTGTAATTGAAAACGACCAGGTTGTTACTCTGGGAAGTCCCTGTGGAGTAATAGTTGAGGTTGAGGGTAAGAACGTTTACCACGCAGGGGATACCGGACTTATTTCCGATATGGAGCTCCTTGGTAAGTACGAGGATATTCACGTGGCTCTCCTTCCGATAGGGGGGAACTTTACGATGGACGTTCGCGACGCAGCAATAGCTGCAGAGATGATCAAACCTCAGGTTGCAGTTCCTATGCACTTTAAGACTTGGCCGATAATTGATGCAGAGCCTGAAGACTTTAAGGCGCTGGCAGAGGCAAGGGGGGTAAAGGTTCAGATCCTTCAGCCAGGTGAAGAGCTGGAATTCTAAATGAAAATCGGAGTTACCCTTTCGGGCGGTTTTGTTAAGGGGACGGCCCACATAGGTTTCTTAAAGGCTTTAGAGTATAAAGGGTTTGCCCCCTCCTTCGTTTGTGGTTCAAGTGCCGGGGCTGTAGTTGGGGTTCTCTACTGTGCAGGCTACAGTCCCGATGAAATCCTTGAAATTGCTAAGAGCGTCTCTTGGCGTAAGTTGGCCTCCCCCTCTTTTAGGGGAGGCCTCTTTAAGTTGGACGGTTTATACAGGGAGTTAAAGAGGTTAGTTGGAGATATAGACATTAGGGAACTTAAAATACCCTTTGGTCTTGCCGTTGTAAACTTAAAGACTCTAAGGGTAGAGTTTAAGAAGGAAGGGAGTGCACCGGACTTTGTTACAGCATCATCTTCAGTTCCTCCTCTCTTTTCTCCCTGGGAAGTTAACGGTAAGTACTACGTTGATGGCGGGATAAGGAACTGCCTTCCGGCAGAGATGGCAAAGGCAGAGGGAGTTGAGGTTAACATCTGTTCAAACGTGAATACGGGTATAACTGAGTTTAACCCTAATTCTCTGGTGAACGTAAGCTTAAGGACAAGCCTTGCTAGCGTTATGGAAAACCAGGAGAGGAGATTTCCTTACTGTGATATCATTGTTAACCACCGAAAGTCTGAAAGTCCCTTTGACTTTGATTTGATTGATGAGTTTGTTGAGAGTGCTTTTAATGATACTCTAAAAGTCCTTGAGGAAAGCAAGCTATGGCCATAAAGGGTCTCCATGCTTTTGTTTACGGGATCGTTCAGGGAGTTGGTTATAGGGCTTGGACTAGGAGGAAGGCAAAGGAGCTCGGACTTAAGGGATTTGTGAGGAACCTTCCGGACGGAAGCGTTGAGGTGTACGCAGAGGGAGAGGAAGAAAAACTTAAAGAGCTCCTATCTAAGCTCTACGAAGGGCCTTTCTTTGCAAAAGTAGATAGAGTAGAGTATGAGTTTACAGAGCCAAGGGGAGAGTATGAGGATTTTTTCATTCTTTATTAGCCTTTTCCTCCTTCTATCAACACTTTCCCTAGCAGATGAGATATATAGAGTTAGGAAAGGTGACACTTTAGGGAAAATTGCTAAAAAGTTTGGAGTAAGTGTTTCGGAAATTAAAAGGAGAAATAGACTCCGCTCAAACGTAATCTATCCAGGTCAAAAGTTAATAATTCCCACTAAGAGTAAAGAGGTAAAGCTCATCACCTATAGGGTTAAAAGGGGAGATACCCTAGGTAAGATTGCAAAGAAGTTTGGAACTACTGTAAAGGAGCTTAAGAGGATAAATAAGCTTAGAAGCTCAGTGATTCGTGTTGGCCAGAAACTAAAAGTTCCTGTAAAGGTCTCTTCTGTAAAGCGTAAAAAGGTTGATCTGAGTAAAAAAGCTAAGTTTGCCCCTAACGGTCTTACAAAGGTTCCCGTTTATAAGTATTACAGGGTAAAGAAAGGGGATTCCGTTTTAAAGATAGCTAAGAAGTTGAGGGTTTCTCCAAGGTCAATCATTAGGTTAAACCACCTTAGGAAACCTTACATACTGAGGCCCGGTCAAAAGTTAAAGATCCTTGTAGGCTATAAGGACGTCTTAAAGCTGAACAGACCTATTGAATTCCACTTTCCCCTTGATGGAAGGGTTGACCCTACTGTAAGGGAAAACGGATATCCCGGAATATTTATTCTCAGTAAACCGGGAGCTCCTGTAAGGGCAGCAGAAGCCGGGATTGTTAAGTTTGCAGGAACTAACGATAAGTTCCTGAAAGCTTACGGAAACCTTGTAATAATTCAGCACCCAAAGGGCTTTCAAACGGTTTATGGAAACCTTAATAAGATATACGTTAAGAAGAATCAGATAGTAAAGAGGGGGACTGTAATAGGAACAGCCGGTGCTAGCGGAGTTTGGAGGAGGAGCGGACTTTACTTTGACATAAGTAAAGTCTACAAGGGAAAGACCTATCACATTAACCCACTAGAGGTTCTCAAGTAGTAGATTTACTCTTATAATCTCCATTTAAATTTCTTAATTACCTGGAGGCTTTCCCGATGGCTTTAATCGTTCAGAAGTTCGGCGGAACCTCTATGGGCTCCATAGAGAGAATCAGGGATTTTGTTGCTAAGAGAATTTTAGAGGAGAAGGAAAAGGGAAATAGGGTCGTTGTTGTTGTTTCTGCTATGGCAGGTGAAACGGATAGGCTTATTAACCTCGTTAAGTCAATAACTCAGGAGCCAAACGAAAGGGATATGGACTTTGTAGTATCAACGGGAGAGCAGGTTTCGGCCGGTCTCCTATCAATTACCCTTAACCACATGGGCTATCCTGCCGTAGCCCTTTCCGGCTGGCAGGCGGGAATAAAGACGGATAAGGCTTTTACTAAAGCCAGGATCCTTGAGATAGATACTTCAAGGATTTTAAAGCACCTTGAAGAGGGTAAAATCGTAATAATTACCGGGTTTCAGGGCATTACTGAAGAGGGAGAGATTACGACCCTCGGTAGGGGAGGTTCGGATACTTCGGCAGTCGCCCTTGCAGCGGCCCTAAAGGCAGATAGGTGCGATATCTACACCGACGTTGACGGGGTTTACACTGCAGATCCGAGGATTGTTCCAGAAGCAAGGAGGATTCCTGTCCTTTCCTACGAGGAAATGCTTGAGCTTGCTTCCTTAGGTGCAAAGGTCCTTCAAATTCGTTCAGTTGAGTTTGCAATGAAGTATAAAGTTCCACTAAGGGTACGCAGTACTTTTACTGGAGACGAGGGAACGCTTATTAAGGAGGAAGATGAGACTATGGAAAGGGTGGTCGTAAGGGGAATTGCCCACAATAAAAATGAAGCCAGGATTACTGTAGTTAAAGTTCCAGACAAGCCGGGGATTGCCGCTAAGCTCTTTGATGCCCTTGCAGAGGCAAACATTCCCGTTGATATGATAGTTCAGAACGTTTCAGTTGACGGTTTTACCGATATTTCGTTTACGGTGGACAAGAACGATGCCGGTAAGGCAGAGAGAATTACGAAGGAGATAGCTAAGGAAATTGGGGCAAAAGAGGTAATAAGGGATGACAGAATTGCCAAAGTGTCTGTAGTCGGTCTTGGAATGAGGAGCCACGCAGGAGTTGCAGGGAAGGTCTTTGAAACCCTTGCAAAGTACGGGATTAACATAATAATGATTTCAACTTCTGAGATAAAGATCTCCTGTATTATCGATGAGAAGTTTACAGAGCTTGCAGTTAGGGTTCTTCATGAGGCTTTTGAGCTTGACAAAGAGGAAAGCGAAAGGGTAAAGCAGCTTTAACCTTTTAGAGGTGAAGTAGATGGTCTACATATACGACACAACTTTGAGGGATGGAGCTCAGACAAGGGGAGTTTCGTTCTCTTTAGAAGATAAGTTAAGGATAACTCAAGCCCTTGATGAACTTGGAGTCCACTATATTGAAGGTGGTTGGCCAGGTTCGAATCCAAAGGACGTTGCCTACTTTGATGAAGTAAGGAAACTTAAACTAAAAAGGGCTAAAGTTGTTGCCTTTTCTTCAACAAAGAGGAAGGGCCTTAAGGTTGAAGAGGATCCTAACATCCAGCAGCTTGTAAGAACGGATGTCCCTGCGGTGACGGTTTTTGGTAAGTCCTGGGACCTTCATGCAACTCAAGGACTTGGGATAACCCTTGAGGAAAACCTTGAGCTCATATACCAGACGGTAGAGTACTTGAAGAGGTACTTTGATGAGGTTTTCTTTGACGCTGAACACTTCTTTGACGGTTACAAGTCAAACCCTGAATACGCCGTTAAGACTCTAAAGGTTGCTCAGGAAGCAGGAGCAGACTGTTTAGTCCTCTGCGATACAAACGGTGGAACCCTTTGGTACGAAACTGAGGAGATAATTGACGCTGTCTTAAAGGAAGTAAGTTCTCCGATAGGAATTCACGCCCACAATGATGCCGATATGGCAGTTGTTAACTCCCTAATCGCCGTTAAGAAAGGGGCTGTTCAAGTTCAGGGAACTATAAACGGCCTTGGGGAAAGGACGGGAAACGCTAACCTGTGTTCAATAATACCTAACCTCGTTTTAAAGATGGGGGTAGAGTGTATCCCGAAGGAGAACTTAAAAAAGCTCTACCACGTTTCAAGGCTAGTTTCTGAGCTCAGCAACCGCCCCCATCCTGTTAACCTTCCTTACGTTGGAGAGAATGCCTTTGCCCACAAGGCGGGCGTTCACGTCTCTGCAGTTGAGAAAAACCCTAAGTTGTACGAACACGTTGAGCCTGAGCTGGTTGGAAATAAAAGGAAAATTATGATTTCAGAGCTCTCAGGTCGTAGCAATATAGTGAGTAAAGCTAAGGAACTTGGTATTGAACTTGATAAGAAATCACCGGAAGTTAAGAAAATCCTTGAAAAAATTAAGGAACTTGAGGCTCAAGGTTACCACTTTGAAGGTGCAGAAGCTTCCTTTGAGCTCCTGTTGAAGGAAGCTCTGGGAAAAGGAAAGAAGTACTTTGAGCTTAAAGGTTTTAGGGTTCTAACTGAAAAACGTTCTGAAGACGAAGAGGCCTATGCTGAGGCTACGATAAAGGTTGAAATACCTGAAGAAGTTGCAAGAGAGAAGGGGCTTAAGGAGAGGTTTGAGCATACGGCTGCAGAGGGAAGGGGACCTGTTGAGGCCCTTGATAAGGCCTTGAGGAAGGCTCTTGAGAAGTTCTACCCGTCTATTAGAGAAGTAAAACTTACAGATTACAAAGTAAGAATCTTGAATGAAACTGCAGGAACGGAGGCTTCTCCCAGAGTTTTAATTGAGAGTACAGATGGGAAGCGTAAGTGGGGAACGGTAGGGGTTTCTCCAAACATAATTGAAGCTTCGTGGCTTGCCCTTGCTGATGCCTTTAAGTATAAGCTGAGTCTTGAGGACGAAAGAGAGGAAGGGGAGCTCTAAGCTCTCCTTTTTAATTTGTTTGTAATATTTTTATAGGGAGGAGGTAGGGATGGACAGTAACACTAAGATCTTAGGGGGATTGGGAAGCCTCTTTATCGTTCTTGGAGTAATTCCTTACGCAGGAGGGATTTTAGCTTTAGTCGGTTTTATTCTACTTGCTATTGCCATTAAGAACTTTTCAGACTCTCAAGGAAGGCCACAGCTTTTTAGCGATTTCGTAAAGGGAATCGTTATTTATATCGTAGGTGCTTTTGTTGGATTAATTTTCGGTGTAGGTAGTTTCCTTTCTCTATCTCAGGAGCAAGAGGGAATATTCGCTTACGGGTTAATGGTTGTAGCCTTTACAATAATGTATGCTGCTACGGTCTTTGGTTCCTACTATATGAAAAAGGTCTTTTCAGAAATAGCCTTAATTACGACAAACGGTCTGTTTGATTGGGGAGGAAAGCTCCTCTTTTGGGGAGCGATTCTAACTGTTGTTGCCGTTGGAGCAGTTGTCAGCTGGGTAGGATGGATAGTGTTGATGGTTGCTTTCTTTACAACTCAAGAAAACATGAAGGAGGAGAGAGATGGAGAGGTTAAAGGCGCTAGTTGAGGAGGTTGAGAAGTTAGGGGAGCACGCTGAGAGTTTAAAGAGGAAGGTGGAGGAGCTCTCGGCTCTCATTGAGGAGAAGGAGAGCAAGCTTTCGGCCCTTAAGGAGAGCCTCCTTGAAGTTGAAAAGAGGGTCCTTTCAGTTTTAAAGGAGTTAAAGGAGAAGGAGAGGGAGCTTAGGGAGCTCCGCCATAAGATTGCCCGCCACAGGAAGTTACTCCAGGATGCAGATTCTCCCAGGGAGTACGAAAGGCTGCTTGAACAGAGGAACAGGTTAGTTGAAAGGGCTGAGAAGTTAAGCTCTGAGATTGAAGATCTAAGACAGAAGTATAAAGAGCTTGTCTTTGAAGAGAACAGGCTCCTTGAGGAAGAAGAAACTTTAGAGAAAGAGCTGAGTCTCCTTAAGAGGGACTATAAGTACTACCTGAGGGAACTTGAAAGAGTTCTTAATAACCTTCAGCAGTTTATCTGTCGTTCTCAGGAGAGGCTTTCTCAGTAGGGGCTTTTTGCCCCTTTACTTTTTCTCTTATTCCCTGTTCTCTGTGTTCAACAAAGACCTCGTAATCCGGAAATTCCTCTGCAACTTTCTCTGCAAGGAGTTGGGCAAAGGCAACGGAGCGGTGCTGACCTCCAGTACACCCAACGGCGTAGGTTATGTATGATTTACCCTCTCTTTCGTAAAGGGGAAGGGTAAACTTAACGAAGTTGTAGATTAATTCAAAGGTTTTCTTAGTTTGTTCAAACTTAAGTATGTAGTCAAGAACTTCCCTGTCCCTCCCCGTTTTCTCTTTGAGCTCTGGAACGAAGTGGGGGTTTGGAAGAAAACGTACGTCAAATACGTTGTCTGCAGAGAGGGGTACTCCGTACTTAAAGCCGAAGGAGATAAAGTTAACCTGAAGGTTTAACTTCCCTGTTTTAAGGAGTTCCTTTACTTTCCTCTTAAGGTCATGAACCGTGAGGTTCGTTGTATCAATGTTCTTATCAGAGAGTTCTTTTACTCCTTCGTAGAATTCCTTTTCCTTTTCAATCAGTTTTTCCAGGTTCTCCTGTGAAAAGTATTTCTGAAGAGGGTGAGGCCTTCTAGTTTCTTTAAACCTCTTTAGTAGAGAGTCTTTATCGGCAGTAAAGTACCAGATTTCAAGAGGATATCTTTCCTTTAGTTTCTTTAACATCTGGGGGGCAGACGAGCGAAACTTAGGGTTTCTTATGTCAATAACTAAGGCTGCCTTTTCAATCTCAGGACTTCTCTCAATTAACTTTATAAATTCGGGGATTAAGTCTGGAGGGATGTTGTCTATACAGTAGAAACCTAAATCTTCAAGGTGCTTTATCGCTGAGGATTTTCCTGCTCCGGCTTCACCTGTAATTACAACAATCCTTTTCATAGCTTAACCTTCATTACTTTAACGTCGTTCATTAAGAACTCAGGAATGAGGAGCTCTCCCCGGCAGTATCCGATGTCGGCTGGAGATGTTAAGCCTTGAGCGACTGTAAACACTCTTCCGTTCTTGTAGGCGTAAATTTTACCTGCTGAGAAGTCTGAAAAGAAGATAGTTCCATCTTTAGATATTGCTACTCCGTCAAGGTTTTCAAAGCCGGAGGCAAGTACTTTTATTCCACCGTCTACCTCAATTAACTTTCCTCCCCCCCAGCTTGCAACTATTAGTTTTCCATCTTTTGTGAAAGCAAGCCCGTTAGGACCTTCTAGCTTATGGCTCTTAATGTAGAGCTTCACAGAGTAGTTTTCTGAGTCAACAGTGTATATTGAGTTAGTTTGAGTGTCTGATACGAAGACTTTTTCTCTGTAACAGGCGGCATCGTTGAGGAACTTTGCTCCTTTAATCGGTACCTCTTTTAGAATCCTACCCCTTTCAGGGTCTGCAACAACAACCCTGTCAATATCGGTAACGAAGAGTTTTCCACTACAGAAAGTTATTCCCTTGGGGGCGTTTAAACCTGTAATGAACTTATCGTTTAGGATTTTTCCGTCCTTAGAAACGAGGGCTATGTAACCGTCCCCATCTTTAGCATCAGGAGGAAGGTTTCCAACGTTTGAAACGTAAACTTTACCCTTGTAACACTGGGCACTCTCAGGGGTTTTAAAACCTTGATTTATTGAAAAGAGGAAGACTAGTACTGCAACGGCGGTAGCTGTAAGTCCTGCAACTATCCCCATTTTAGTTTCTCCCTTAAGGTTTCAAAGTAAGACTTTGCTGGGTCTCTCAGAATCAGTAAGTCGTAGGGGGAGCGAGTTATCTCTATTAAGTCCCCTATCCTTAATTCTATTCCTTCCTGTCCGTCAAATATGACCATAACGTTCTCGCTTTCTGTCTTCAACTTTACAGTAAGGCAGGTTTCACCCTTTAAAACCAGTGGCCTCATCGTAAGTGTGTGGGGACATATTGGAGTTAACAGCATTGCGTTAAGGGTTGGATAAAGAATAGGTCCGCCGGCAGAGAGGGAGTAAGCAGTTGAGCCGGTTGGAGTCGCAACTATTACTCCGTCTCCTCTAAATGTTGTTAGGTACTCCCCATCTGCATCAACGTCAATCTCTATAATTCTAGCTAGTGTATCCCTCTTTATGGCTACTTCGTTGACGCACCTGTAGATTAAAATATGCCCGTTTTTCCTTACGACCTTTACCCTTAAAACAGGTCTATTTTCAACTATGAACTCTCCTGCTATTAGCTTATCTATGCACTCCTCAATCTTTTCTATCGGGATTTCGGTTAAAAAGCCTAGAGTTCCGAAGTTTATCCCAAGTAGAGGAACCGGCTTTTTGTCAACTAACTTTGCAACTGTAAGGAAAGTTCCATCTCCCCCTAGAACTAGTATAACGTCAACCTTATCGGGAAGTACGAGCCTATCAACAACTTTAACCTTTTCGTATGAAGAGCACTTATTCTTCTCTACTAACTTACAGCTTTCCTCATCAATGTAAATGCTTACATCGTACTGGTGGAGCTTCTTTAGTACCCTTTCTATACCTTGTGCACTTTTAGGTTTTGTTGGGTTAGCTATTATCCCGATGTTCTTATAGGTAGTTCTTTTTCCTCCTGTCATCACCTTCCACCTTTAAGATTTTACACATGTCGTACAGCCTTGACTCTGTTCTCGTATCAAACTTGGCAGAGAAGGAGTCGTCGGTGTATAGGTCAAACCTTAAGTTTGTAGTTATTATTGTCGGTAAGTTTTGAGTGTACCGGTAGTTAATTATTTCCCCTAAGATTTCCTTTGCCCACTCTGTATTCCTTTCAGCTCCTACATCGTCAAGGACCAGTAACGGAGCTTTTCTAACCGAGTCAAGGATTTCACCTGTTGATTCACTGGAGGAGAAAGAGTTCTTTAACTCAATTAAGAGGTTCCTGAAGTCGCAGAAGGTTCCCTTTAAGCCTTTATACTCAATGATGTTCCTTAGAGTTGCTGCTGCTAAGTGGGTCTTTCCTGTTCCCGGAGGGCCGTAGAGTAGGATTCCCCTTTCAACGAAAGGGTATAGGAAGAAGAATTCTCTACAGAACTTGAGGGCCCTAAGCTGGTAAGGTGTTTGGGGAGAGTAGTTTTTGAACTTACAGGACTTGTACCTTGCGGGAATTCCTGAAGAGGAGAGGTATGTCCTGCTGAAGCTTTCAAACTGACACCTACACCTCTTTGCAAATCGCTTTCCGTTAACTTCCTCTATAATCCAGCCACTACCACCGCAGATTTGACACTCCAAGTTAATCTCCATAGACTTGAATTGTCTTAATTATAGTCCCCAGGGAGAGAAGTATGGAGGTTGTTGAAAAGGTCCTTTCAGGGAGAAGGATAAGTGAGGAGGAAGCTTTAAAGCTACTGAAAGAAGAAGACCTGTTAACTCTAGGACAGCTTGCAAACTTTGTAAGGAACAGAATTCATCCAGAAGGGGTAGTCACTTTTGTTATAGATAGGAACATTAACTATACGAACGTTTGTATTTGCAAGTGTAGGTTCTGTGCCTTTTATAGGAATGAGGGAGACCCCGATGCTTACGTGATAGACAGGAAGACCTTAAGGGAAAAAATTAAAGAAACTGTAGAGCTTGGAGGAACTGCGATTTTACTTCAAGGGGGTCTTCACCCTAAGCTTGGAATTGAGTACTACGAGGAGCTCTTAAACTTTATTAAAGGTGAATTTCCCAATATTCACGTTCACGGCTTCTCTGCACCTGAGATAGTTCACATATCAAAAATCTCCAACCTATCAGTTAAGGAGGTTATAAGGCGTTTAAAGGAGGCTGGTCTTGGTTCAATACCTGGAGGAGGGGCAGAGATACTTACAGATAGGGTTAGGGACAGGATAGCTCCAAATAAGATTAAAACTGCCAAGTGGCTGGACGTTCACAGAACTGCCCATAAGCTAGGCTTGAGGACAACTGCAACTATGATGTTTGGAAGTTTGGATACTGATGAGGATATCGTTGAGCACTTAAGGGTTATAAGGGAACTTCAGGACGAAACCGGAGGTTTTACAGCTTTTATTCCCTGGAGTTATCAGCCGGACAATACAGAGCTTGGTAGGGAGGTTAAGGAAAAGGCAAGTGGGGAGAGATACTTAAGGGTTCTTGCCGTTTCGAGGATTTACCTTGATAACTTTGAGAACCTTCAGGCTTCATGGGTTACCCAGGGAGGAAAGATGGCTCAGGTGGCCCTTAAGTTTGGGGCAAACGACTTTGGTTCTCTGATGATTGAGGAAAACGTTGTTGCAGCGGCAGGAGTTAAGTTTAGAATGCCGTTGGAAGAGATTATCAGGCTAATAAAGGATGCAGGTTATAAGCCTGTACAGAGGGACACTCTGTACAGGAGATTAAGGGAGTTTTAGAGGAGTTTTTTGACCGCTTTCACGTAATGTTGGTTCAAAAAGTCCATTAAGTTAAAGTTTGCACTAAAAATTCTTGCTCCAACTGTAATGTGATCATCTTCTTCAGAAACTCTAACTACCTGAACGTGAGGCTGTTTGAAAAATCCACCACACCAAAAAGAGAACCCTCAGATTAAAGAGGATAAATTTCGCTAAAACAAACAACTGAGCTATACGGAAGCTTTTCGTTCTCTCATAACTTCCAACATCCTGCTTAATCTCCCCGAAAATACTTTCAATTAACCCTCTGAACCTGTAAACGTCATCAGACTCTACAAGCTCTTTACACTTTAACCTGAGTTCTGACTTAACTCTCCTCCTGAAGCTCTCCTTCACCTTTATATAAGGTAGAAGTCCGGATGATAGAACAAGTCCAATAAACTCCTCGCTGTCATAAGCTTTGTCTCCCAATAAAGGTTTACCTTTCAAAGCTTTCAATACAAACCCTCTACTGCTCAACCAATAAAACAACTTATTTCCGAGTTTGACCTCTGAAGCATAGCTCTCTCCGGGCAAGGCGGTAAGAACGAACCTCTTGCCGTTTCTCAAATGAACGCTCAGAACAACTGCCTTAACGTGGCTTTTGACCTCTTTTATCTCCTTGCCCCGCAGTATCTTCAAGGGATAAAGCTCATCGTATTTAAATCCGGTACCGTCTATTATTAGAAACCTCACTTGACCAGAGTATTTCCTCAAAAGTCTGCTGGAGATGAAATTGAGGAAGTCTGTAAGGAGAACCGGAGGAAGTTGTTTTAAGCGGTAGTAGTAAGTTGAGAAGTCTGGGACGTTTTCTCTTCCAAACATCTGAACAGCCAGGTATTCAAGGTCTCTGAATGAAAGTTTCCAGGCTACCTGGAGGAAAAGGAGGGTAAGGATTATCTCATCCGGGTACTTCTTGGGTCTTCCCCTTTTGGTCTTGAAGGGATATAAATATTGTATTAGAGCCTGTCCTCTCCGGTGCATGTAGGTTTGAGTAAGTTTGAGTACTTGCTGGAAGTTGAGTTTCTTTCCTTTCATACCGGAGAGGATAGGCTTTTTTTATGGTGTTGGCAATTTTCAAACATCCTCCCTGAACGTTTAGAATCTTCGTTCCCTGGGTTAAGATTAAAAGTTCTCCACGTGATAAATCTAATCTTTTGTCAAGTAGTATCCTTATTCCAGAAAGACTAACATCTAGCACTTTTACGTGGCTAACGATGGAGCCTTCCCTCCATAAATTAAACTCTCCCAGTTCTTCTGGACAGAACATTAACCGCTTATAGCCTCTTTTATCTTCAAAACTTTCCTTTATGAGTTCAATAATAAATTTCCCTTCTAAACTTTTTAACTGAGCTTCTATAAGAACTGAAGCTTCAAAATCTTTAAAAACGTAAAAGTTACTATTCAATAGTAGTTTTTCTATCCCTGGAGGAAGGAACTTTGAAACAATTAGTCTATTACCCTCCTCTTCTTCTACGTTAAAGCTAAAGAAGAGAGGAAGCTTTATTACTCTTCCATCTTCGCACTTCTCTTCAACGTAGGAAATTCCATCTCTTCTAATCATTTTCCTCAACTCTTTCTGCAAGTTTTTCAAATATTTCTATAACTTTCAGTGCTTTTACTTCAAGTTCCTCAAATAGGGAATCGTTTGTTTCGCCTTCCTTTATTGACTTGACTTGACTTGACTATCTCCTTTGCCTTTCTAAACGCAGACTCAATGCTTTCTTCAAGCTCGTTAATAAGATCAGCAAATCCTCTGTTCTTTAGCAGGTTTGCCTCTTTATCAAACCACTCCTTTAAGGCTGACTGTTCGTAATCAACCAGCAATGGGTTTTCAGGAGCGTTTGGAAGTTTTGAGAGCCAGTCTGAGAACAGTTCAATTCCCTTAATCACGGTTGATAGTATTCCTATGTTAAATGAGGATATGTTCTCGTGGACGGTTTTAATTGAAGAGCGGGTCTTTATGATCCTGTTTTGGAGTTTACCGAAGATTTTCTGGAAACCTGAGATTTCCTCATTTATAGTCGCTATGTTGTTCCTGACCATATCAAGAGCGTTAAGTTGCTGTTTCAATGAAAATAGAATAGTTTGGGTAGCTTCAGAGAGGGAATTTACTTTCCTTTTGATGTTTAATAAAACATCCCTAGTTTTGGCCATTTCCTGCTTAACGGTAAATGCCTCGTTAGCCCTTCCTTCAAGCTCTTTTGAGAAGCTTTCAATGAGAGAGATAATTGTATTAACGATCTTCCCAATTTCCTCAGCTGAAGTGACAGTTCTAGAAGCTAGTTTCCTGACTTCTTCAGCAACGACTGCAAATCCCCTTCCTGCCTCACCTGCCCTTGCAGCTTCAATTGCAGCGTTAAGGGCAAGTAGGTTTGTTTGATCGGCGATGCTCTTTATCGTTTCAACTACGTTTTGAATTTTTACTGAGCTCTGCTGGAGTTCGTTAACCTTATCCTTAAGGCTAATTACCTCATCTGCTAACTTCTGAACGTCAGAAACGGAGCTCTCAACGATTTTTTCTCCTTTTTCCGTTTCCTTATTAACTTCACGGACTTCTTCAGATGAAGAGTTTATGAGCTTGTTTACATCTGATATAGAGTTTGCTAGGACTTCAGAGGAAATTGAGAGCTCCTTAAATTTCTCTTTAACGTCCTGGTTCTTAAGGTCTGTGTTGAAGAGCTCTACAACCAGCATACTTGCTTCGTTTGAAACTTTTGCAGAGAGCTTCTCAAGTTCCTCAAAAGTGCTCTTAATCCAGCCTAAGAATTTGTTGAACTCATTGGCAAGGTTCCCTAGTTCGTCATCCCTGGCAATCCTCAAGGACTTTGTAAGGTCACCTTTTTCAATTTCTTTCATCGTTCTGGTCATTTCATTTATTGGCATTACTATAGCCCTGTAGGTACTTATAGCTCCTAGACCGATAATAATTAGACTGAAGAGAGGAATAATCCTTACAAGGTCTCCTGTGAACTGGATAAGTTCACAGTTTTCTTTTTTCAGTTTTTCTTCAATCTGCTGGAGCTCTTTAGCTTTATTTTCAATGAATTTAATAACTGATTCTGAGTCCTTCCCGGAGCTAATTTGAGATATTACTGAAACTACTGATGTATAAACTTTTGTCGCTTCAGGTTGGGAGAACTTGTTAAGTTCATCAATGTCCTTTTCAAGTTCTTTTACGGCACTTTCCTCTTTACCTTCTAAAAGCAGTGCTTCGGCTTTTAGTAGGTCCTGTTCAACTTCGGCTACCGTACTAACCAGGTTGTTTAGGTGTCTGAACTCCTCTATTTTGTGGTAGGCAAACTCCGTTAGTAGGAAAATTATTAAAACTTCTACTACAAGGGAAATCGCAAGCTTTGTCTTTATCTTCATCTCCTCTCTCCTTTGTTGGTAGTTTCTACTTTAATTATTATCGTAACAAACTTCGTATAATTGACCCACCTTAGAAGGAGGTTTCTCCTTTGAAACAGAGAGGGAAGCAGTTTAAACTTAGGATAGAGAAGTTAGTTTACGGTGGTAAAGGCCTTGGAAGGTTGAACGGAAAGGCCGTTTTCGTTCCTCAAGTTGCTCCTGGAGACTTGGTAGTTGCAGAGGAGACTGCCCAAAAAAGCGGTTACAGTGAAGCAAAAGTGGTAAAAATCCTTGAAAGGGGCAGAAGTAGGGTTAAACCAAAGTGTCCCTACTTTGGAAAGTGTGGAGGATGTGACTGGCAGCACGTAAGGTACAGTGACCAGGTAGAGGCAAAGAGGTTAATAGTTGAGGAGAACTTACAGAAGATAGGTAAGATAAAGAAGCCAAATATTGACGAGGTCGTTCCTTCTCCTTCTCCCTGGAACTACAGGAATAGAGCTCAGATAAAGGTAAAGGCAGGTAGAGTTGGCTTCTTTGCTAAGAACTCCCACTTTGTTGTTGATGTAGAAAGGTGTCCTCTATTAAAGGAGGATATTGAAGATATATTTCCTAAGCTCAAGGAGCTCTTAAGAGAGCTCCCTAATCAGCCGGCAGAATTTCACGTTTACTCCTCAAGTAAGGATGAAGTCCTCCTAAAGATTGTCTATCAGGGAAGGTTTAAAAGGTTTGATATTCCCTTGGAGAGGTTGAGAGAAATTTTAAAGGTTAACCTGGTAGGTTACGGTATTTACAGGACCAATAGGGAAGGCTATCCGGAGAGGTTAGATTTTTTTGGAAGGGATTTTACTTACGAGATTGTAGATAAGTTTAAGTTCAGGGTAAGTGCAGACTCCTTCTTCCAGGTTAACAGGTTTCAGGTAGGTAACCTGATAGATAGGGTGGCCCGCGTGGCTATGGAACACCAGTACATGCTTGCAGGGGACCTCTACTGTGGAGTTGGAACTTTAACTATACCTGTTGGTAGGTACGTCCACAGGGCCTTTGGTGTTGAGTCAAACTTCTGGGCTGTGAGTGATGCCCTTTACAATAAGGATATTAACGGTTTAAGGAACATTCAGTTTTTCTGTAGGGAGACTGAAGAGGCCTTAAAGATAGTTAAGGACTACAGCCCCGACCTTGTTATAGTTGACCCTCCAAGGAGCGGTTTAAACGAGAAGATAGTGAGAACCCTTGCAGCTCTTCCAAGGATAAAGAAGATAGTTTACGTTTCCTGTAATCCTTCAACCCTTGCAAGGGACATTGCGGCTTTCCACCAGTTTGGCGTGAATATGGAAAGGGCGAAGGTTTTAGATATGTTCCCCCAAACCTATCACGTTGAGACAATAGCAGTCTTGAGGAAGGTAAGGTGATGTTAAAGGTTAATTTATTTGGAGTTGAGTTTGAAAACCCGGTCTGGACGGCCTCGGGAACTTTCGGCTTTGGACTTGAATATGCTCCTTACGTTGACCTAAACAGGGTAGGAGCCGTTTGCGTTAAGGGGCTTTCAATAAAGCCGAGGGAGGGAAACGAACCTCCCCGTATCTGGGAAACTCCATGCGGTATGCTAAACGCGATAGGCCTTCAAAATCCTGGTGTTGAGTACTTTTTAAAAGAAATAGTTCCAAAGTTAAAGGAGTATAAGTGTAGGGTTATTGCGAACATCTACGGTAGCACTGTTGAGGAGTACGTTGCAGTTGCAAAGGAGATTAGTGGAGCCGAAGGCGTTGACGCTGTGGAGCTTAACATTTCCTGCCCCAACGTTAAAAAGGGTGGGCTTGCCTTTGGAGTTGACCCTGTTGAAGCTGCAAGGTTAACTGAGGAAGTGAAGAAGGTTCTTGATAAGCCTTTAATCGTTAAGCTCTCTCCAAACGTTACCGATATAGTTGAAGTTGCAAAGGCTATTGAGAGTGCAGGTGCAGATGCTCTCTCTGCAATTAACACACTCCTTGGAATGGCGATAGATATAAGGAAGAAAAAGCCCAGGTTAAAGAATAAGTTCGGAGGATTATCGGGCCCTGCGATAAAGCCCGTTGCTGTAAGGATGGTCTACCAAGTTTCAAGGGCTGTAAAGATTCCCGTAATTGGAATAGGCGGAATTTCAACCTGGGAAGATGCGATTGAGTTCTTCCTAGCCGGAGCAAAGGCTGTTCAGGTAGGAACTGCCAACTTCTTCAATCCTAAGGCGGTAGAGGAGATTGTAGAGGGAATAGAGAAATACATGAGGGAGGAAGGTTTTAACAGCATAGAGGAAATTAACGAAGCCTTAAAAGACTAACCTACTTCAACTAGGTCAAACTTTTGACCGAATCTGAAGGTTAGGAGCTCCTTCAAATCGTCAAGCCCCTTTAGTTCCGGGTTCTCCTCTATTAAGCGGGAGCTCTCCTCCCTTGCAATCTTAAGAAGGTGGTAGTCCCTCCTTAGGTCTGCAACTTTAAAGTCCCCTACTCCAGACTGCCTGGTTCCGAATATCTCCCCCGGACCTCTAAATGCAAGGTCTGCCTCTGCAATTTTGAACCCGTCGTTCGTTCTCTCAAGGACCTTCAGTCTCCTTATTGAATCCTCCCCTGCGCCCCTGCTCGTTAAGAGGAAGCAGTAGGACTTCCTGTCTCCCCTTCCTACCCTTCCCCTTAACTGGTGGAGCTGGGCTAGGCCGAACCTTTCGGCGTGCTCAATTACCATTACTGTTGCCTCAGGAACGTCAACGCCTACCTCTATTACGGTTGTTGAGACTAAAACCTCTATCTCTCCCCTCTTGAACTTCTCCATTACCCTGTCCTTCTCTTCCTGCTTCATCCTTCCGTGGAGGAGCCCTACTTTAAAGGGCTTGAGCTTCTGACTCCAGTACTCGTACATCTGAGTCGCAGCTTTAAGCTCCAACTTCTCGCTCTCTTCAATTAGGGGATAGACTATGTAAATCCTGTTTCCTCTGGAGAGCTCTCCCTTTAGGAACTCAACGAGCCTATCCCTTTCATCCTCAAAGAGTATTTTTGTCTCAATCGGTTTCCTTCCTGCAGGAAGTTCGTCTATTACCGAAACGTCAAGGTCCCCGTAGGCAGTCATGGCTAGGGTCCTTGGAATTGGAGTTGCCGTCATAACTAAGACGTCTGGGAGCTCCCCCTTCTTCTTGAGTTCAACCCTCTGTTTAACTCCAAACCTGTGCTGTTCGTCAATAATTACGAGGCCAAGGTTCTTAAACTCAACTCCTTCCTGTATTAGGGCGTGGGTTCCTACAACTACGTCAAAGAACCCCTCCTTTATTGCCCTGTAAATGCTCTCTTTCTGCTTCTTTGTCATGCTTCCGGTAAGGAGTCCAACCTTTACCCCGTAGGGAGAGAGGAAGTCCTTAAACTTCTTGTAGTGCTGGTTTGCAAGGATTTCAGTTGGGGCCATTACTGCAGTTTGGTAACCGCTCCTTGCTGCAAAGAAGGCTGCTGCTGCTGCAACTACGGTTTTACCGCTTCCGACGTCTCCCTGAACGAGCCTGTTCATAGGCTCGGGCCTCTTCATATCCTCAACTATTTCCCTTAAGACCCTCTCCTGAGCTTTCGTTAGTGTGAAGGGAAGGGCTTTCTTAAACTCCTCAATCATCTGGTGATTTACAGGAAAGGAGATTCCCCTTTCCTGCTTTATCTTTTGTCTGTGGATTGCGAGGGCTAGCTGGAAGAGGAAGAGTTCGTCAAATATTACCCTCTTCTGGTGGGGGCTCTGGAAGGCAAGGAGCTCCTTTACGTTCCCGTCTGGGAAGTGGACTTTCCAGAAGGCTTCAGGTGCAGTTGGAAAACCGTTTCTCTCAAGTATACTTTTTGGCAGGTATTCCCTCAGGAAAGGGACTACCTTCTTTACCAGGTTTTGGACGTCCTTCCTTACGGTTGTCTGCTTTAGTCCTTCGGCAGTGTGGTATATAGGAATAACCTTTCCAAACTTCTCCAACTTCCCATCCTGGTAGACCTCAACTTCAGGGTGGGCCATTGTAAACCCGGAAGTTTCCCTCTTTACAGTTCCGTAGGCGAGGACTTCCTTTCCAAGCTCCTTAGCTCCCTTAAACAGTTTCCTGTAGTATGGAAAGACTTTCTGGTTGAAGAAGTATAGGGTGACCGTTCCCGTTCTATCGTAAAGGAGGACCTTAAGTAGCCTCTTTTTCTTCTTAGGGGTTTCAATCTCTGAGACTGAAACTACCTTTCCCTTTACCAGGTACTCCCTACCTGGTCTTAGGTAAGCCATAGGGGTAACAGTTGAGCGGTCCTCGTACCTAAAGGGGAGGTAGTAAATTGCGTCTATCAGATTCTCTATTCCCAACTTCTTGAGCCTGTTCTTTACCCTCTTGCTTATGACTTTGTCCGGAAGTTCCTCAACCTTCTTAAAGAAGGCCCTTATTGGGTACTTCCTTTTGTTCTCCTTTAACTCCTCTCCACTTACCTTTAACTTCTCAACGGGAGTCTCTTTCTCCTTTTCCTCTTCAATCTCTTCAAGCGTAAACTTTAGGGTTATGACGGAGTGGATCTCCTTGAGGAGTTTCTTCCTCTTTTCAAGGGGGAGCTCTGGGTAGACCTTAAGGAACTTAATGACCTTTTTAACCCAATTTTTCCTCTTTCCGTCAAGGTAGGGCAAGAGCTCGTTAAACAGGTTTATGAGCGCCTTATCCGGGTCTTTAACCCTGCTAAAGTACTTAAAGTCTTCCTTTACTATGAGAGAGAGGAGGTCTTTAATCCTCTTTAGTACTTTTTCCATTACTTCCCTTAACCTACTATAATTAGACTCTACTTAGGAAAAATTTAAGAAAAGGATGGGTAATGAGGAAGTTAACTCTCCTTGCCGTAATTTTAACTCTCTCTTCCTGCGGAATGCTTAAGGAAATAAAAAGGAAAGAAATTAAAGAGGTTCCACCTCAGCCAAAAAGGGAGGAAGTTAAGGAAGCTGCTGTTGAAGTTAAAAAGAGCTCCTACAAGCCGAACTACCTTTACTACTACATGCTCTACCTTAACTTTCGCTCTCAGGGTAAGTACCAGGAGGCTCTAAAGGTCCTTGATAGGGCAATAGAAGAAGCCCCAAACAACGTAGACCTCCTCTTGGAGGGGGCGAAGCTCGCAGCAGCCCTAAAGGACTACGACAGAGCTGAAAGTTACCTATCTAAAGTTTTAAAGTTAGACCCCCAGAACGTCAAGGCTTTAAAACTACTTGCAGGAATTAACGTTGTTAGGAAGAAGTTTGACAGGGCAGAGGAGCTCTACAGAAGAATTTTAAATGTAAAGAAGGATAGGGATACGTATATATTCCTTTCAGACTTACTCATTAACCAGAAGAAGTACGATGAGGCGCTGGAGCTCCTTAGAAAAGCCGAGAAGGAATTTCCTAAAGACTACCTAATTGAGTACTTCATAGGTCAGGTTTACTACCTAAAGGGAGACTACGGAAAGGCAAGGGAGCACCTTGAAAGGAGTATAGAAATCAATCCAAACTTTGAAAGTGCTTACATTCTCCTTGGAAAGCTCTTTAAAGAGCAAAGGTCGTACGCTGAAGCTGAAAGGTTCCTAAAGGAGGTCCTGAAGAAGGATCCTGAAAATACCTATGCCTTAAGGGAGCTGATAGTCGTTTATATCCTCCAGAACAAGCCCGACGAGGCCGTTAAGTTAATAAACAAACTTGCAGAGCTTGAACCCTATAACCTAAAGCTCCTTTCTTGGCTTGCAGCAAACCTCTTTCAGATGGGGGAGTACAAGCAGGTAATTCCGATAATAGAGAGAATTACTAAGCTAAACCCCGATAATCCAAACGTTTACTTTATGTTAGGCTTAGCCTACGAGATGTCGGGCCAGCTTGAGAAGGCAGTTGAAGCCTACGAGAAATCCCTTGACCTTTACCCGGAGAACCCTACAGTCCTTGAGAGGTTAGCGGTTGTAAGTTATAAGCTCGGTAGACTTCAGGATGCAAAAGCTTACTATGAAAGGCTGTGGCAGTTAACCGGTAATCCTCAGTACCTTATAAAGCTTGCCCTTGTAACAGATAAGCTTGGAGAGACTGAGGAAGCCTACAGGCTCCTAAAGGACTGGAAAGAACAGTTTAAGGACAATCCTGAACTTCTCTTTTACCTTGCCTACTTCTCAGAAAAGCTCGGTAAGTTTGAGGAGACTGAGAAGTACCTCAGGGAGCTCCTAAAGGTAAAGCCCAACCCTGATGCTTACAACTACCTTGCATACTTCTACGCTCAAAGGGGTAAGAACCTTGATGAAGCTTTAAAGCTTATAGATGAAGCCTTAAAGGCCGAACCGGAAAACCCTGCGTTCCTTGATACGAAAGGTTGGGTTCTCTATAAGCTAGGAAGGTATAAAGAGGCCTGTAAGTGCTTAAAGAGAGCCCTAGAGAAGAAACCTGAAGATACTGTGATAAACCAGCACTACGGGGAGTGCCTCTTTAAGCTTGGAAGGAGAGAGGAGGCTGAAAAGTACTTGACGAAGGCCCTTCAGGGAATACTTGAGAATATGGAAATTGAAAAGGAAGAGCCGGGAATACTCAAGAGGACTATAAAAATCCTAAAGGAGATAGGAAAGGAGGAGAGTAAATGAGCTGGACGATGTTACTTTGGGGACTTATAGTGTTCTTAATTATCTCTCTACCAACCATTACGGGGCTTATGAGGGTAAATGCAGCCTTGAAGTTCTTGGAGGAAGGGAGTTTTAAAGATTTCTTGCCATTAAACGCCATTAAACCGGGGGGTTTCGCCTACGCCCTTACCTTTAGCTTTAAGATAACCTTCCTTACGGCCCTAATCCTTGATTACGTTGAGTACGTTAAGCAAGTTTACTTCATAGTTTCACTTTACCTCTTCTTCCTTATGATAGATTTCATCGTCCAGTACTCTGGAGAAGCCTTTAAAGTTCTCTCACTTAACATAAAGAGCGCTTTCGTCGGAGCGTCTCTTCCCGTCTTTACACTATTTGTCCTTAACTTCTTGATTCAGAGGAAGTTGAGAAAACTCATTCCCCAGGAGATTGAGAACTACAGGAAGGGAAGGAAGAGTCCGGCTCTGAGGGAGTTTGATCAAAAAGGTTAAAGGAGGTGCTGAAATGAAGATAGAGTTTAAGACGGAGATTAAAGGTAAGAAGGCTGATGCCCTTATTACGGGAGTTTACGAAGGCCTTAAGGAGGTAGAGAAGGAGGAAAAGGAAAAGCTTAAAGCCCTCTCTTTTAACGGAAAGAGGGGGGAAGTTGCTGTTCTTCCAGGTCAAGCTTTCAAGAGCGTTATATTTGTAGGTCTTGGTAAAAAAGGTGAGGTTAATCAGGAAGCAGTAAGGATTGCTGCTGCAAAGGGTATAAGGAAGGCTCAGGAACTGAAGGCTAAGAGGGTAGTTTGCGAGCTCCTCGGCGTTGACAAACTGAAGGAGAAGGGAGCAAAGGCAACTGCTGAAGGTTTAGTCCTGGGAAGCTATCAGTTTAACAAGTACAAGAAGGAAAAAGGGGAAGGAGTAGAGAAGTTAACCGTTGCAGGGCAGAAGGGATTTAAGAAAGCCTTTGAGCTCGGAAGGGCCCTTGCAGAGGCCGCTAACTTTACGAGGGACTTGGTAAACGAGCCGGGAAACGTTATTACTCCTGAGAAACTTGCTGAAGTTGCTAAGGAGCTCTCAAAGGAGTACGGCTTTGACTGTAAGGTCTTTGACGAGAAGAAGTTAGAGAGCAACCAGATGGTTGGAATTCTAACAGTTGGAAGGGGAAGTAAGAACCCTCCAAGGTTCATTCACATTGCCTATAAGCCTAAGAAGGCTAAAAAGAAAGTTGTCCTTGTAGGTAAAGGTGTGACTTTTGACAGCGGAGGTCTTAACATAAAGCCCGAGCAGTTTATGAAAACGATGAAGTCGGACAAGGCGGGAGCCTGTGCAGTTTTAGGTATTATGAAGTTGATAGGGGAGCTCCAGCCTAACGTTGAGGTTCACGGTTTAATTCCCTCAGTTGAGAATATGCCAGACGGAAAGGCGTACAGGCCGGACGACATAATTGTCTACAGGAACGGTGTAAGCGTTGAGGTTCACTCAACCGACGCTGAAGGAAGGTTAATCCTTGCAGATGCTCTAATCTACGGAAGTGAACTTGAACCGGACTTTATGATTGACATGGCAACCCTTACAGGGGCCTGCGTTGTTGCCCTTGGACACTACACCAGCGGTCTCTTTACAGAGGACGACTCACTTGCAAAGGAGCTCTGTTCCCTCTCTGAGGAGACAGGGGAGAAGTTCTGGAGACTTCCCCTTGACCAGGACCTTGAAGAGGAGATAAAGGGGGCCTATGCAGATATTCAAAACGTCGGTAAGAGCCGTTACGGTGGAGCCATTACTGCAGCCCTTTTCTTGAAGAAGTTTGTTGATAAGGACAAGGTAAAGAGCTGGGCTCACATTGATATAGCTGGGCCTGCGTTCCTTGATAGAGACTGGAAGTACTACAGGCAGGGAGCCACTGGCCAGCCTGTAAGGACATTGGCCCAGTTTATTCTAAATGAGGAAGAGTAGGGGGCTTTCCCCCCTTTTCCTTTAAGGGATGTGGAAGCTAAAGCTACTTGTCCTTTCTCTCCTAACGGGACTCTTTACAGGTATAGCAATCTCTTTCTACGTCTTTTTAACTAAGAGTATTTCATACCTCTTTTACCTAGGAGATCCTTACAGGACAATACCTAACCTTCCTTGGTGGTACGTTATCTTTGTGCCGACTTCTTCCATTTTGATAGTTAACTTAATAATTCTCTATAACGATAGGGCAAGGGAGTACGGAATAAGGGAGATTTCAAAGGCCCTTGGTGAAAATAGGCTTACTTTTACGATGTCAGACCTTGCCCTTAAGATAGTTTCCTCAGCTCTCTCAATAGGAAGCGGTTTTGCGGTTGGAAATGAAGGACCTTCTGCTGCAATAGGCACGATGATTGCCTATAAGATTAACAAGTTCTTAAAGCTACCGAAGGAGCTCCTTAAAGTTGCAATAGGAATAGGTGCAAGCAGCGGAATTGCAGCAGTGTTCGTTTCCCCTATCACAGGAATTCTCTTTGCAGTTGAGACTGTTGCCTACTCCCTGATAAAGGATTTCGTTGGATTTCTCCTCCTTGGTAGCTTCACCTCCTTTTTGGTTGCCCTTCTCTTTTTAAAACCTTTAATGTTCAGCTACTCAATAGGTAAGGAAATCCATCCCGATTACCTGTTCTCAATCTTCCTATTTATTCCGGTAATTTCACTGGGGATTTACCTTTACCTTACTTTGAGGGATAGGGTTCTCTTTTACCTAACGTCCTTTTTATCAAGGAGGTTAAACAGAACTCAAGAGGCCGTTTTAACTTCTATCGTCGGAGGAGTTACAGTAGGTGTTCTTCTTAAGGTATCTCCCTACTCAGGCTTTTCTGGACATGAAGTTGTAGAGTCTCTCATAAACAGCAATTTCCACTTTCCCCTGATCGTTATCTTTTCCCTTGTAATTTTGAGGATCTTTACAAACGCAATCTCCCTCTACGCCAATGCCGTAGGTGGGCTGTTTATAACTTTAATGAGTATAGGAGCTCTAATAGGTTATGGATTTGGGGAGGGGTTAAAAGGAGTAGGGTTCTCAGTAGAGCCCTTTTACTTTGCAGCCGTTGGAGCGGCAGTCTTTGTCGGAGTTGTTATGAAGATTCCCTTTACTGCCGTTGTTTTAGCCCTTGAGATAACCTACGATTACAACGTTATTATTCCAACCGGTTTGATAGTTTCACTTATAGGTTTATTGGCTTCCTCACTCTTTGAGCTGAAAAAGGCTATGCTAAAAAAGGGGGGAATTCCCCCCGAATCTACTTCTTGACTTTCTTTCCTTTTCCTTTACTCTCCTCAGGGTAGAGGGCAGTTTCAAATACCGGCTCAATCCTATTTACAAACATGAGCTTAACCTTTTTCTTTGCCTCTTCGGGGAGTTCCTCCATAACTTCCTGTTTGTTCTTCTCAGGGAGGATTACAGTTTTCACTCCGTACCTGAGGGCTGCAAGGATCTTCTCCTTTAGACCCCCTACAGGTAGGACTTTCCCTCCTAGGGTTATCTCTCCAGTCATTGCAACGTCTTTGTGTACCTTTCTACCTGTAAGGGCTGAGAGCATTGCCGTTGCAATCGTTATTCCGGCAGACGGACCGTCCTTAGGAATCGCTCCTGCCGGTACGTGGACGTGGATATCAATCTTTGAGAAGTCGTGCTTTATCTTGTACTTTTCGGCGTTTGCTTTAATGAATCCCAGGGCAGCTTGGGCAGACTCCTTCATAACCTCACCGAGCCTTCCTGTAAGGATTAGCCTTCCGCTTCCCTTTGTTACTACAACTTCAATGAAGAGGACGTCTCCTCCTACCGGAGTCCAGGCAAGGCCCGTTGCTACTCCAACTTCATCCTCTCCGAGCTCAAGCTCTGGAATGAACTTTGGAGCTCCCAGTATCTTCTCAACCATCTTTTTGGTAATCTTGTACTTCTTCTCTTTGCTCTCGCTGATCCAGAGGGCCACTTTACGGCACACTGCAGCAATCTTCCTGTCCAGGTTCCTTACTCCAGCTTCCCTGGTGTAGTGCCTTATGATGTGTAAGAGTCCTGAGTCTGTAAACTCAATATCCTTCTCAGTTAGTGCGTGGTTTTTCATCTGCTTTGGAACTATGTACTTCTTTGCAATCTGGAGCTTCTCATACTCTGTGTAACCGGGAATGTTCAGGACTTCAAGCCTGTCGTATAGGGGTTCAGGTATTGTGTGGGGTGTGTTTGCCGTTGCTATGAAGAGTACCTCTGAAAGGTCAAAAGGGTGGTTTATGTAGTTGTCAACGAACTCCTTGTTCTGCTCAGGGTCTAGGACTTCAAGGAGTGCTGCTGCAGGGTCTCCTCTGAAGTCTGAGGACATCTTGTCAATTTCATCAAGGAGGATTACAGGGTTTTTAGTTCCGGCCTTCCTTAGGGCCTGAATTATCTTACCGGGCATGGCTCCTACGTAAGTCCTCCTGTGCCCCCTTATCTCAGCCTCGTCCCTTACTCCTCCAAGAGAAATCCTTACAAACTTCCTCCCTAAAGCCCTTGCAATTGAACGGGCAAGTGAAGTTTTACCTACTCCCGGTGGGCCTACAAAGCATATTGTAGGCTGTTTAACTTCCTTAACCTTCTTCCTCCTCTTCTTCATTAAGGCCTTGACGGCTAGGTATTCAAGGATCCTACTTTTAACCTTCTCAAGGTCGTAGTGGTCTTCGTCAAGGATCTGCCTTGCCCTCTCTATGTCAAGTTTATCCCTGGTTCTCTTTGACCAGGGGAGCTCTATCATCCACTCAATCCAGGTCCTTAAAACTCCAGCCTCAGCCGATTCAGGGTGCATCTTCTCAAGGCGAGAAAGCTCTTTAAGTACGGCTTCCTCAACCTCCTTTGGCATTTTCGCCTTTTTAACTTTTTCTCTGTACTCTTCAATTTCCTTGCTCTTTTCCTCCTCCTCTCCCAGCTCCTTCCTTATAGCCTTTAGCTGTTGACGGAGGAAGTACTCCTTCTGTTCCTTCTCCATAGACTCTCTGGCTTTTGTCCTGATTAGCTCCTGAACCTCAAGGACCTTGATCTCGTGCTCCAACTTCTGGCTGATTTTCTTTAACCTCTCAATAGGGTCCTCTGTTGATAAGAGGTCTACTGCCTCCTCAGTTGAGAGCTCAATCTGTGCAGCGATTAAGTCTGCAAGGCGTCCGGGGTCTTCAATTGAGCGGAGGATCGCTACAATGTCTGGTGGAATTTGCTTTCCGAGGGCAACTACCCTTTCAAGCTGATCTTTAACCAGCTTTATGAGGGCCTCCTCCTCTATACTCTTAGGCCTGTATTCCGGCTCTTGAATGTACTCAAGGACGGCCCTGTAAAGGTTTTCCTCTTTTTTAAGGTCCTTAATCTTTGCCCTTCCAAGTCCTTGAACTAAGATCTTTACCCTTCCGTCGCCCATTCTCATTGCTTTAAGGATTACGGCGACGGTTCCGTAATCGTAGAGGTCTTCCCTCGTCGGTTCCTCTATCTCCTTGTCCTTTTGAGTTGCAAGGAAGATTAGTTTGTGTTCCCTTAGGGCTTCCTCCACAGCGTTTAGGGAGAAAGGCCTTCCAACGAAGAGGGGAGCTATCATCATTGGAAATACAACAACGTCTCTTAAAGGGAGAACCGGTAGTTCCTCAGGGAACTTGGGCTCCTGAATAGGCCCTTGCATTATCTCAGCCATCTCTCTCTCCCGGTTTGAGTTTTTTCTTAAGGAATTCTAAAAACGGTTCTCTAAGGTCTTCCCTTGATAGGGCAAAGTCAACAGTGGCTTCTAAGAAACCAATCTTACTACCTGTATCGTAACGCTTACCTTCCATTATCCTACCATATATGGCCTCTCTCTCTAAAAGAAGAGCTATTGCATCTGTAAGCTGAATTTCGCCTCCTTTTCCTGGCCTTGTCTTCCTCAGCATCTCAAATATTCCGGGGGTTAGGATGTACCTACCTGCAATTGCAAGGTTTCCGGGAGCTTCCTCCGGTGATGGCTTCTCTACTAACTGGTCAACCTTTATTACTCCAGGTTCAACCTCTTTGCCCTCAGCAATTCCGTACTTACTTACCTCTTCCTCGGGGACCTCCTGAAGGCCGAGAACTGAGCACTTAAACCTGTTGAAGACTTCAATGAGCTGTTTTATCGCAGGTGGTTCAGAGACCATAACGTCGTCTCCAAGGAAAACGGCAAAAGGTTCGTTTCCAACTGCAGGCTCTGCAGTTAGTATGGCGTGTCCAAGGCCCAGGGGTTCTTTCTGCCTTATGTATATGAAGTCTGCAAGTTCTGAAATTTCCCTAACCATTTTGAGGAGCTCTTCTTTTCCCTTTTCCTCAAGTGCCCTTTCAAGCTCAAGGTTTCTGTCAAAATGGTCTTCTATTGCCCTTTTGTGCTTTCCCGTAACGAAGATTATCTGTCTTATTCCTGCCCTTACAGCCTCCTCAACTATGTACTGGATTACGGGTTTATCAACTATCGGGAGCATCTCTTTAGGCTGTGCTTTCGTCGCCGGTAAGAACCTGGTTCCGAGCCCTGCAACGGGTATTACGGCTTTCCTTATCATCTATACCTCCCACTCAAATCTCCTTGCGAATATGCACTTTAAGTACCTGCTTTCCGGAATCTGAAGGACGAAGGGATGGTCCTTTGCCTGGTAAGTTGTGTAGAGGACTCTCAGTGGGGTTCTTGTGTCATAGGCTGCAGACATGAGGATTTCTTCAAGCATTGGCGGAGTTATGTGGTGGGAGCATGAACAGACGACTATCCTTCCTCCCGGCTTTAGCATCTTTAGTCCCCTTAAGAAGAGCTCCTTATAACCCCTCTTTGCCTGCTGGACTACGGTCTTACTCTTTGCAAAGGCTGGAGGGTCTATAACTATTGAGTCAAACTTTTCCCCTTCCTGGCTCATCCTCTTTAGGACTTTAAAGGCATCCCCCTTAACGAAGGTAAACCTGTCTGCAACCCCGTTTAACTGGGCGTTTTCCTTAGCAAGGTCAAGGGCAAGCTGTGAGCTATCAAGTGCTACGACTTCTTTAGCTTTTCCTATGACTGCAGCGTGAATTCCAAAACCTCCAAGGTGGCAGAAGGCGTCAAGGACTCTATCTCCCTCCTTTACGAACTCCTTTGCAAATAGGAGCTTGTTTTCCCTCTGGTCAAGGAAGTAGCCTGTCTTCTGTCCTCCAACTATTTGGACGTTGAACTTTATCCCGTTTTCAAGGATTACTACCCTTTCAGGGACATCACCGTATAGGGGTTGTTCAATTAATGGCAATCCCTCAAGCTCCCTTGTCTGGACGGTTGACTTTTCGTAAATACCCTTTGGTTTGACAACTTCAACTAAAGCCCTAACGACCGTTTCTTTTAGAATCTCCATTCCGAGGGTTGTGACCTGAATTACCAGGTATCCGTCGTAGTAGTCTGCAATTAAACCTGGGAGGTAGTCGGCCTCAGAGTGAATTAATCTGAAGGCTGTGCAGTTTTCAGGAACAAGCTCTTTCCTGTAAGAGAGGGCTTCTTCTATTCTCTTTACGAAAAACTGATAGTCTATCTCTTCGTCTTTCTTAAAGGTTAGAATCCTTATTGCTATATAGCTATCAGGGTTTATGTAACCCTTTGCAAGGAAACTTCCCCTGTGGTCCCTTACGATGCAGAGCTCCCCAGGTTTTGGCCTCCTTGAGAAGGAGAGAATATCGTTTTTGTAAACCCAGGGGTGAAACCCCCTTATTCTCTTTTCCCTTCCCGGTTTGATTGATACTTGAAGCAATATTCCCTCCCGATTTAGATTTTTAATAGGGCTCCTGGAACAGCTTTAAAGAAGGAGAAGAAACTATCTCTATAAGAAATATCCCCCGACATTAACTTTGCTGCGATGGCGGACACCTTTTCTGAGCGCTCTATTAGGAAGAAGTTTAAGTTCCTAAGGGGAAAAAAGAGCCTTCCGGTAATTCTTGCCCACTTAAACTCCTCTCCCATTTCACTGTCAACTAACTCTTTGTAAGTTCTTAAGACTTTGAAGTTCCCCTTTTCAAAGGAAGACTTAATGACTTTAGCAGCTAAAACCCCACTTCTAGCTGCGTAGTAAATCCCCTCTCCTGTTAAAGGGTCAACTAGACCTCCCGCATCTCCTAAGAAGAGGACCCTGTCCCTGTAGACGTCGTTCTTTCCCTTTCCTGCTGGAATTGGAAATCCTCCCTTCCAGATTTTCTTTCCTTTGAATCCGTGTTTTTCGTTAAACTCTTTAAGGAGCTGGTAGAGCCTTTTAAAGTTCTCCTTACTCTTAAACTCCCCTACTCCTGTTGTTATGAAGTTTCCCTTTGGGAAGGCCCAGTAGTAGCCCCATGAAAAGTGGGTAAAGTCAATTACTATTCTATTTTCCCCTTTCCCTTCTACGTCAATTTCGTAAGTAAACCCCAAATCCCTTTCCACTTTAAGCTGATTTGCTACTCTACTGTTTGCCCCGTCGCTAACAATTAGAACTCTGCAGGTGTAGGAATCTTTATCTGTTTTTACAGATATTTTCCCGTCCTCTAACCTCTCTACGGAGATGCACCTTTCCCCCGTGTGGATTTTGAGCTCTTCAGAGGGGAGCTCCTCAAACAGGAAGTTGTCAAGTTCGCTCCTGTCTGTAAGGTAAGTTAAAGGTTCTCTACTCTTTATTAATGAAGTTCTACTTTTGTAGTGGAGCTCTATCTCCTTTGAGCGGGCCCTTACGACCTTCTCTAGCTCTGGGAAAAGGGAGGAGAGGAGTTTGTAGGCTTTTGGTGTTAGCCCTCCGGCGCAAGGTTTTTTCCTCGGAAACTTCTCTTTTTCAATTGCAAGCACTTTTAGCCCTGAACCAGAGAGCTCCTTTAAGAAGGAGCAGCCGGCCGGTCCGAGGCCGGAAACGATTATATCGTAGACCATTTACCTTCCCCTGTAATCCCCTATTAGCCTTTCAAACTCCCTAAATAGGTACCTTGAGTCGTGGGGGCCGGGGGAGCTCTCAGGGTGGTACTGGACTGTGAAGAGGGGTTTTGTCTTATGCTTTAACCCTTCAACAGTTCCATCGTTTAAAGAGTAATGGGTAACCTCAAGCTCTTCGGGCAGAGTACTTTCATCAACTGCAAAGCCGTGGTTTTGAGCGGTAATCTCAACCCTTCCGGTTTTCTTGTTCTTTACAGGCTGGTTGGCTCCCCTGTGGCCAAACTTCAGCTTATAGGTTGAAGCTCCGAGGGCAAGAGCAGTAAGTTGATGTCCTAGACATATTCCAAATATCGGTTTGTTGTAGGTTGCAATAAGGTATCTGATAGTCTCAATTGCGTAGGTTACTGCGGCAGGGTCTCCCGGGCCGCAGGATAGGAATATTCCATCAGGCTTCATCTTCAGGATATCTTCAGGGGGAGTGTTTGCCGGAACTACTGTAGGTTTTATGCCTACGTCAACCAGGTTCCTTAAGATGTTGTACCTGATTCCAAAGTCTAGGACTACAACGGAGTACTTAAAGTCCTTTCTCCTTGGGTATCCCTCTCCCAACTTCCAGGTTCCAAGTTCCCACTCGTAGGGCTCTTTCGTTGTAACTTCATCAACGAGGTTTAAACCTTCCATTGGAGGAATTGAACGGGCCTTTGAAATTAGACTGTCTACGTCAAGGTCAACTGTTGAGATAACTCCCCTCATAGTTCCTGCACTTCTTAGCTTCTTCGTTAGTTCCCTAGTGTCAATTTCACAGATTCCTACTACTCCGTACTCCTTCAGGTAGTCTTCAAAGGACTTTTCCGCCCTCCAGTTGGAATAGATCTCAGATATCTCCTTTACTATGAATCCTTCAGCTTTTGGTCCATCAGACTCAACGTCTTCTCTGTTTGCTCCGACGTTCCCTATTAAAGGGCAGGTCATCGTTACTATCTGTCCTTTAAATGAGGGGTCGGTTATTATCTCCTGATAACCCGTCATAGACGTTGTGAATACTACTTCTCCGTAAGTTTCCCCTTCTGCCCCAAAACTGAGGCCTTCGTAGTAAGTTCCGTCTTCTAAAGCGAGAATTGCCTTCTTCCTCTTTAGCATTTGCCTACTCCACCTGGAAATTGGCTTAAATTATACCAGTGACAGCTAGCGGAGGTTAAAGTAATGAAAAGACTAGTCTTTGTTTTACTAGCTCTAGCTTTTCTCTTTGGGTGTTTTGAGGAAAAGAGCAAAAAACCCCTTGTAGTGACAACTCTTCCAGTCTGGAAGAGCGTTGCAGAGTACATAGGGGGAAGGGACTTTAGGTACCACTCAATTTTAAAAAGTGGTGTTTCCCCCCACGGCTACGAGCCAAAACCTTCAGACGTAAAGCTTGAAAAGGAGGCTTCACTGGTAATAGTTCACGGCCTCGGTTTGGACGACTGGGCCCTTAAGGGAGTTGATGAGAATAAGGTACTGAACCTTGGAGCCCTCTTTTCAAAGAAGTACCCGAAGGTTAAGGAGCCCGGCTATCACCTCTGGATGAACCCTATCCTAACGGAGGAGGTTTACTTTGAAGTTGCACGGAGGTTAACGGCTTTCTATCCGAAGAAGGAAACTTACTACACAAAGAGGGCTGAAGACTACGCTGCTATGATTGACCAGCTTGTCGGTAGGATAGGTTCCTGCCTTAAGGGTGCAAAGAGTAGGGCCGTTGTAATCTACCATCCCGTATGGAAGCCCCTTTTAGAGACCTTCGGGCTTAGGGTAATTGAAATAGCTAGGACTCCCGAAGAGAGGATAACTCCAGAGAGGTTGAAGGAAGTTATTGAAGAAGCTAAAAAAGAGGGCGCAAAGCTTGTAATAGGTGAGGTTTTTGCCGATAGGAAAGTTCCCGAAACCGTTGCAAGGGAAGTAGGAGCAAAGGTCCTTATTCTCAATCCGCTTCCGGAGGGAAATTACGTAAAGGCCTTATCTAGCTGGGGAGAGAAAATATGTACCTCTTTAAAGGAGTAAGGTGATGATTTTGATGATAGACAACTACGATTCCTTTACCTACAACGTAGTCCAGTACTTCGGCAAGCTAGGGGCTGACATTGAGGTCTACAGGAACGATATGATAACTGTTGATGAGATAGAGAGGAAGAGACCGGAGGCCCTTGTCATATCTCCCGGCCCCTGTACCCCTAGAGAGGCTGGGGTTTCCGTTGAGGCAATAAGACACTTTGCCGGGAAAGTTCCGATTCTGGGTATATGTCTTGGCCACCAATCGATAGGTTTTGCCTTCGGGGCAAGGATAGTTAGGGCTAAGAAGTTAATGCACGGGAAGGCTTCAAACGTTCTACACGACGGTAAGTACCTCTTTGAAGGTATGAAAAACCCCTTTTCTGCAATAAGGTACCACTCACTGGTGATAGATAGGGAAAGCTTGCCGCCGGAGCTCTTAGTAACCGCCGAAAGTGAGGATGACGGAGAGATAATGGGAATAAGGCATAAAGAGTACCCCATATACGGAGTTCAGTTTCACCCGGAGTCAATCTTAACTGAAGATGGAATAAAGATAATTGAAAACTTCTTAAAGCTAGTCTAACTATGAAGAAACTCCTCATAGTGACGGGGGAGCTCTCAGGGTCAATTTACGGTGAGAGGATTGCGAGGGAGCTCTCTCCCAGTTTGAAGCTCTACGGGGTCTTCCACAGGGAAGTAAGCGGAGTTGAGAGGATTTACGACTCAAAGGAGATAACGGCCTTTGGCCTCTTTGAGGTTTTAAGGAAGGTTCCGAGAATACTAAAGGCTAAAAAGTTAATCAGTGAGTTTCTTGATAGGGAGAAGCCAGAAGCGGTTCTCCTCATAGACTTTCCGGGGTTCAACCTTAAAGTTGCCCAGGAGGCCAAGAAGAGGGGAATAAAGGTCCTTTACTTCATTCCTCCAAAGCTGTGGGCCTGGGGAAAGGGAAGAGTAAAGAAAATAAAGGAGCTTGTTGATAGGCTCTTTGTTATCTTTCCCTTTGAGGTTGACTTCTACAGGGGTTTTGGGGTTGAGGCAACCTTTGTAGGAAATCCCCTCTTTGATATCGTTAAGCCCTCTTTAACTAAAGAGGAGTTCTCTAGAAAGACCGGTTTAAGTGAAGAGCTTTACTGTTTACTTCCGGGAAGTCGCGAAAGTGAAATTAGTTACCTACTAAAACCCCTCCTTGAAACTTCAAAGGTTTTTAAGGGGAACTGGGCAATTCCAGTTGCTTCAACGGTTGATTTTCACAGAGTAAAGCTAAAAAGGGATAGGATTAACCCGTCGGTTAAGCTTCTACCGGAGGGCTTGCGCTACGACCTTATGTCTAACTCCCGTTTAGGAGTGATAGCCTCCGGGACAGCTTCCCTTGAAGCGGCCCTCCTTAACCTTCCCCACGTTGTCGTTTATAGGCTTAATCCCTTGACTTACTGGGTTGCAAGAAAGGTTGTTAAGACTAAGTTTGTCTCCCTTCCAAACATAATTGCAGGTAGGGAGGTCCTTCCGGAGCTCCTTCAGGATGGGGTGGAGCCGAAGGAGATTTTGAGGGCCCTTGAGGAGGTTGATAGGAAGAGGGATGAGATTAAGGAAGCTTTGAGGGAGGAGGTTGTTAATAAATTAAAGGAAAACTGTTTTAAGCGTTTGGCTGAAGAGATTTTGGAGGAGTTAAGTTGAAGCTCTTTGCAGTGGCACAGCCGGGTTTAGAGGAAGTGACTAATGGGGAGTTGAAGGAGCTTGGTATTGATGGAAAGGTTGTTCCCGGAGGAGTTGAGTTTGAGGGAGGTTTAAGGGAGGTTTACTTAACGAACCTTTGGCTTAGGAGCGCCAGCAGGGTTTTAGTTAGGCTGTGCACCTTTAGGGCAAAGCACTTTGGAGAACTTGTAAGGAAGGCTTCAAAGTGTCCCTGGAAGGGTTTTTTAACGAGGGAGCTCCCGATAAAGATTAGGGCGACCTCCCGCCATTCAAAGCTCTACCATACGAAGGCAATTGAGGAGAGGGTTTTAAAGGCAATAGGTCAAGCCTTAGGCTTTACACCGCCCTTAACGACCTACGAGGATGAGGGAACGAGCGTAATAGTTAGGTTTGAAAATGACGTCTGCACTATAAGTATAAACAGCTCGGGAGCTCTCCTCCACAAGCGGGGCTACAGGGTTAAAGACGTTGAAGCTCCTTTAAGGGAAAACCTTGCCGCCGCGATGGTTTTAATCTCGGGCTGGAGGGGAGAGGTCCCTTTTATAGACCCCTTCTGCGGTTCGGGAACAATCCCTATAGAGGCTGCACTGATAGCTGCAAATATCCCTCCTGGGATAAAGAGGGAATTTGCGTTTATGAAGTGGGAAAACTTTGATAGAGGACTCTGGGAGGCCTTAAAGGAGGAAGCTCTAGGTAGAGTGAGAAAGGTGAATGTTCCAATTCTTGGATTTGATATAGACCCAATTGCAGTTGATTCAGCCATTGAAAATTCAAAGGCTGCGGGAGTTGATAGATTGGTAGAGTTTAAGAACTTATCTTTTCCCCATTTAAGTTTTGAAAGGGCAGTTATTGTTACAAATCCTCCCTACGGAAAGAGGTTGAGCTATAAGAATACAGAGCTTATATACAGGCAGCTTGGGAACTGGGTGAGGCGTTCCTTTAGAGAGTATAGCCTTTACTTCCTCTCTCCAGATAGGAACCTTGCTAGAGAAGTCAGTCCCGATAGTGAGATGGTTACTTACTTTGATAACGGTGGAATAAAGGTGGGCCTTTACAGAGTAGAAGCGTAAATTATTAGCTGAAGAAAATCTGGAGGAAGTTTTATGATAGAGAAGGTTCAGGATTTAAAGGAGGAGCTCTCAAAGGTTAAGGAGAAACTATCGGAAGTAAGGGGGTATTTTTGACCTTCCCCAGCTTGAGAAACGGTTAAGGGAACTTGAGGAGGAGATGTCCTCTCCAGACTTCTGGAGTGACTCCCAGAGGGCCCAGAAAGTTTCAATGGAGAGGAACAGGATAGAGGGAGAGATTTCCTCCGTTAAGGACGTTGAGGAGAAAGTTGAAGAGGTTGAAGTCCTAATAGAGATGGCGGAAGAGGAAGGTGAAACTTCCCTCCTTAACGAGGCTGAAGGTTTACTAAAAGAGGTAGAGGAAAAACTTGAAAAGCTTGAGATAAAGAAAGTTTTGTCGGGGGAGTTTGATAAGAACAACGCGATAGTGACCATTCACGCCGGTGCAGGCGGAACGGAGTCCTGTGACTGGGCCCAAATGCTTATGAGAATGTACACTAGGTGGGCAGAGAGGAAGGGATACGATGTAGAAATCCTTGACCTTCAAGAGAACGAAGAGGCAGGAATTAAGAGTGCAACCCTTCTTATAAAAGGGCCCTATGCATATGGCTTACTCAGGGCTGAACATGGAACCCACAGGCTCGTAAGGATTTCTCCCTTTGATTCAAACGCCAGAAGGCATACCTCCTTCTGTGGAGTAATTGTCGTCCCAGAGATTGAGGATGAGATAGATATTGAGATAAGGGAGGAAGACCTAAAGATAGATACCTATCGCTCTTCAGGTGCGGGGGGTCAGCACGTAAACACAACGGACTCAGCAGTAAGGATTACACACCTTCCAACTGGAATAGTTGTAACTTGCCAGAGTGAGCGTTCTCAGATACAGAACAGACAGAGGGCGATGAAGATTTTAAAGGCTCGCCTCTACGAGTATGAGAGGAGGAAGAGGGAGGAGAAAATTGCCCAGGCAAGGGGAGAACATAAGAGTATAGCCTGGGGTAACCAGATACGCTCTTACGTCTTTCACCCGTATAAGATGGTAAAAGACCTGAGGACCGGCGTTGAGACTTCCAACGTAAACTCTGTAATGGACGGTGATATTGACCAGTTTATAGAGGCCTACCTTAAGAAGAAGGCTTCGGAGGGGGAGGAGTAGTCCTCTTCCCCTTTTTCGTTTTATTAAATAAAACAAACTTTATTTTCTTAAGAGTCATTCATTATGATTTTTTTATTCAATGGAAAGTAATATTGAATTTTCTAAAAATCTAATTAAAATAAACTGTAAATTGCTCTAATTAGGAGGGGACAATGAAAAGTTTTAGGTGGAAGAGTGCTCTGACGATGAGCTCTACCTTCCTTTTAGCCCTAACGGCTCAGGCCTTTTCTCACCCATCAGTTTCCTTAAGGGACATTAACGGAAATGAGATTACCGACACTTTAAATGAGAATGACTGTATAACTGTGGGGGGGAAGAAGTACTGTGCTGGAGCTCCAGTAAGCTGGGAGGCCACCTGTGGTTATTGCCACCCCAAAATTACTGGAAACGTGAAGGGAGGAGTTAAGTCTCCCGGTCCTATCCACTCAGCCTACCACGTAGGAAGGGGATGGGATGAGTTGAGCGACGATTTTGGAGCCAAGAGGGTTCTTGAAGGGAAAGATTGGCGTAAGTTCATTCGCTCCTTTGGTGATGATGGAGCCTGGTGACCTCCTTCCTACCGCCAGTTGGCGGCAAAACACCCAGCAAGGGAGCCAGGTTTAGCTCCGGAGCTTAACAACGGGATAGACTATAGGGGAAATGTTCCTTACGCCTTTGACGCAGGAACTCCTGATAAGATTTTCACCTGTGCTGCCTGTCACTCCGGTGGAATTATGGAGTTTGACAGGGAGACGGGAGAGAGGCACGACGTCGGGGAGAGCTGGAGCGAAGATAAGGATGGAAAGGGCTTCTTCTCAAAGGTAGACTACAGCGATTCAGAGGTTGATGGGGACCTTTTCTCTTACACCCAGGATGAGTATGCAAGGGGTTACGTGGGAAAGCCCCATAAGTTTAACTGGAAGAAGTCTGGAGTCCTTGATACGGACTGTTTCCTCTGCCACGCTTCAAGGAGCCTTGCAGAGAAAGAGAATTTAGTAGTTCAAACTGCTAACGGTTGGAAGGCTGAAAATCCGACTCCTGCAAACCCGAGAGTCTTCATATTTGTTAAGAAGGACCCTAACGGTAAAGTTGTTGAAGTTAGCCTAGGATTTCCTCCAAAATTGACAAGTGATGAAATTAGTAGTGGCTACACGGTAGATTCTGCTGCCTTTTACTCTGATCCACTTGAAAGGTTAGTTTCCCTCTACTACTCAGACGTGGTCGGTTACTGCCTTCAGCACTCTGGAATTGACTTGAGTAATATTGACCAGCAGACTAAACAGAAGCTTCAAAGCTACACAGTAGCAGTAATTACCGGAAACTTAAGGCACGGCAACACCTCTTCGTTTGAGATTGACTATACTCCTTTTGGTGGTAATAAGTTTACCTATAACGATTCCCAGAATAGAAACAGGCTCTCCTCTTTCTTTGACAGTTTCTACGTTGATCCCGGAGCTCCAAACTTCTCCGCAAGGGATTACTTGAGGAACGCCTTCTACGAGTCAACGGTTGAGGGGCAGCCTTACGTTGGAGGTGGTTTCTACGTAAGGCAAACGGATATGAGCAGCGGCTTTTCTTATAAGCCATTTGACCCTAATGAAAAGGCAAAAATCGTTAACCTTGCAAGGGCTGGTTTCTTCTTCGGTTGGGCAGACTCTGGAACTCTCATGGGAGTAGCAGACCCTAACGATCCAACTAAACCACTTGCCTTTGTTGTCCTCAAAAAGGATCCACAGACGGGCCAGTTTGAAGCTAAAACTTACTACGCTTCAGATGTTGACCTTTCAAACGTTGACCTTCCCATACTTGAAACGTCTGGAGCCTATTCACTTGCTAAGCCGGATAGCTCAAAAGAGAGTGGAGTTTCAAAGTACCACACCGGAAGTGGCGATAAGGACCTGGGGCTTATGTGTGCCCAGTGCCACTTTGCAATTCCCGATACAGGAAATAAGTGGACTCCTGACGGCCAGAGTTTCTTCCCTTCCTGGTACGTAAGGAGGGGAATTATCGGCCTTGGAGCAGACGTAGTTAAGAGGGCAGCGGTTTACGCCCCTGAGGAGCACGAGAACGATGCATCAGTTGCCCCAATAGCCATTGATTCAAACGGGGAAATCAACACCGATTTAAGCGCAACGGAAGGCCTTCCTGTAGGTTACGACGTTCACTTTGACAGTGAAAAGGGAGATCTCAGCTGTCTCTCATGTCACGGCCAGGACAACCTTAGCGAGGAGGAGAAGTTAAAGCACAATCCCCACAACTTCCTAAAGGGGAACGACCCTGCCGGTGAAGTTATGCCGGCACTTGACTACAACCCTTCAGTTCAGACCTGCGAGAAGTGTCACTGGGGTTCAGACAAGGCAGCTGCAAAGGTTCACGAAAACTGGTTTGGACCTGCAGCAGAGGCCCACATCTCCTCAATTATGTGCCAGGTATGCCACATACCCTTTAAAACCTACTGGACCTTCAGGTTCTTTGACGATTCAATGGGATACGTTAACCAGTTTGACAACAGGTTTATGAACCTAACGGTTGAAAACGGCAACATTAAAATCAGTCAGTTTCCACCTGAGTGGGCAATTCCGGCCTTCGGACCTACTCCAACTTACGGCCTAAACTTCTCCTACGTAATAGCGCAGACGAGTAACGACGGGAACGATACTCTCTTGCCGATAACAAGTATTGATATGGACCCGTACAGGGCTCAAATGAGGGTTAACAATAGCTCATTCGGCGCTTGGGAGATTAAAAAAGGCCTCTTCCCCTGGAGGTGGGAGCCGGTAATCATCAGGAGGCACACAGTTGGAGATGACGGTCAGGACGTTGTTAAGGCCGGTCTAATTAACCCGATTCAGGTTATAACCTGGGTTGATGCGAAGACCGGAAGGGCCCTCTACTCAAGGGAAATGAACATGGTAATTGACGGAACTGCTTATGATAGCAGCGGTAAACCTCTGGGACGCTCAACCGTTGATCCGGAAGAGCCGGAAAAGAGCGTTCCGGGTATAACGATTGACCCCAACACCCACAAGTTGGCGTTCAAAATTCACTGGGTTAAGGGTAACCCTGGAGGTCTTCCCGACTACATTGACGATGATAACGGTGACGGCCAGCCTGAGATTAACACGGACCAAGAGTATAGGGCTATGAAGGAGGCTCTGAAGCAGGTTCTTGAGGCTGAGGACCCTGACCATCCTCACGACCCGGTAATCCTCTTCTTTACTGCTCCCTTTGGAGTTGACCACGGAGTTTTACCGAAGGAGTACTCCCTCGGTGCAAGGAAGAGCGGGGTATTCTCCTGTAACGCTTGCCACAGCGAAGATGAAAGTAAGAACAGGCTCAGCCCTGCAGTTTTGAGTGGAGATGAGAAGGCAGGAAGGGAGATTACCTTAGCTCCCTACGCCCTACCGGATGAAGCAATTAAGGAGTCTAAAGAGGCCGGATACTGGAAGGTTCCAGAGGGAGTTAAAGTAAAGGACGGTAAGTTCGTTATAACCCAAGGGGCAATGGCAAGGTTTACCTCTGTTCCTGTTGAGAGTAAAGAGTACGCCGGTTACTTCCTACTAACACCGGATGGAACGGTTACCGGGCCGGAAAGTGAGGAGATTGCGATTTCTGCACAACCTGGAGCAGTTGAAGTTCCTACAGCAGTTAAAGTTGAAAAAGTTGAGGATCCTAAACTTGAAGAGGGGGCCCTTGAGAAGGCCAAGGAGGAAGGAATTAGAGAACCTGTTTTAGCTACCGACATTTTTGACATTCATACTAAGGACAATAAGTTCAACTCGCCGGTTACATTTACCATTAAGTACGATCCTTCAAAAGTTTCAGGAAAAGTTGCCGTTATGGTAAGTGAAGACGGCCGTAGCTGGATTAAGCTAACTGAGTTTAACGTTGATCCTGAAAACCCATACGTAACCTTTGCAAGGCAGAGGCTCAGCTACTTTGCAGTTGTTGGAAGTGCTTCTTCCTCAGTTTCAACTGCTTCAACTTCCTCCTCAAGCGGTGGCGGTGGAGGTGGCGGTTGTTCAATTGGAGCTCCTCAGAGTGCAACCAGCGGCTTAGCTAACCTTGGAGCTCTCCTTTCAGGTCTACTTGGTCTCTTCATCGGAAGGAAGAGGAAGAAGAACTAATTAAGGGGGCACCGCGCCCCCTTTTAACTCACTCTTATATGAGAAGGGCCATCTGGTAAACGGTAAATGCAACAATCCAGGCCACGGTAAGTTCAACGGCAACCAGTATTAGTGGATATCTCCAGTTTCCGCTCTCCTGCTTTATTGCAGCAATTGTTGCAACGCAGGGGATGTAAAGGAGGGTAAAGACCATATAGGCGAGGGCACTTTCTGGAGTAAACGTCTGGGCAAGGGCTTTCTCAAGACCCTCTTCTCCGGTTCCATAAAGTGTTCCAAGGGTTCCAACTACTACTTCTTTAGCTAGAGCTCCAAAGATAAGGGCAACTACAGGTTTCCAGTCTGTAATTCCAAGGGGTTCAAATACTGGAAGGAGAATTTTTCCGAAGTAGCCCACTACTGAACCTTCTCCTGCGTATGAAACTCCCGGCGGTAGTGAGGCCAAAGCCCATATAAAGACTGAAACGGCAAATATTACGGTTCCAGCCTTAAAGATAAACTCCCTTAACTCAATCCAGGTTTGATTAATTACTACGTTCCAGGCCGGAAGTTTGTAGGGAGGAAGTTCTATGAAGAACTCACACTCCTCCTTAGCTCCTGTAATTTTTGATAGGACAAGGGCAAACAGCAGGGCAAGTGCAATTCCCAGTCCGTAGAGGGAGAGGAGAACTAAAGACTGATTTTTTGAGAAGAAGGCTGCTGTAAACACTGCATAAACGGGGAGTCTTGCGCTACAGGAAATCCAGGGGATTATCATCATCGTTATTAGCCTTTGTTTGCTTGAACGCATTGCCCTAGTTGCATAAACTGCGGGGACGTTGCATCCAAAACCTAAGATCATTGGGATAACAGAAGAACCTGAAAGGCCGAAGAGCCTCATAAAGTTGTCCCACAGGGCTGCAGCCCTTGCCATGTATCCCGTATCCTCTAGGATTGACATGAGGAAGTAGAGGATTCCCAGAACTGGAAGGAAGACTAGAACAGCTCCAACTCCTGCAAGGACTCCATCGTTAACCAGTGAAACGATGAAGGGTGGAGCTCCGCTCAAAGCTTTTTCAACAAATTCAGGCAGAGTTTGGCTGAAAATGTTGTCTATCAAATCGCTGATTGGAGCGCTAAGGTCAAAGGTCGCCTTGAATACTAACCACATTATGAAGAAAAAGATGGGTATTCCCGTTAATGGGTGAGTTACTATCCTATCAACTTTATCGCTCAGTTTTTCAATTGGGAGCTCTACAACGCTCCTTATTGCCACAGTTGCAATCCTTGAGGCAAGGAGGAACCTCTCCCTTGCGACGAACGATGGGAGGTCAATTCTGTGCCTCCTCTTTATCTCCTCCTCAATGCTTTCAATCTCTTTTAAGATTTTTTCCCACTTCTTGAAGTTTTCCTTCAGGTAGTCAACTATTTCGGGGTCCTTTTCAAGGAGCTTTATCGCAAACCACCTTAGGTTGAAGGGGAAGTTTTGGGGAAGTTCCTCCTTTAGTCTTATTTCTATTAGAGAAATTATGTTCTCAAGCTCTTCTGAGTAGGTAGGTATGAATCCTTCAGGTTTAAGGTCTCCAGTTGCCACTCTTAAGAAGGTTTCAGAGAGCTCCTCAAGGCCTTTTCTCTTTGTGGCTGAAACTTCAACTACCGGGAGCTTTAGGACATCTTCAAGGGCACTTTTATCTATTGTGTATCCGTAGTTTTCAAGCTCGTCAATTTTATTTAGGACAATTACAGGCTTTATTCCCATTTCAAGGAGCTCTAAAGTTAAGTAGAGGTTCCTTCCAAGTAGCGTTACATCAATAACGTCTGCTACAACGTCGTAGTCCTCTTTCAGTAAGAAGTTTCTCGCTACCTTTTCCTCTAGAGTGTAGGAGGTTAAGCTGTATATTCCAGGTAGGTCAATTAGCTCAATTTCAAACCCTCTGAAGTTGTACTTTCCAACTTTTTTCTGAACGGTAACTCCCGGCCAGTTCCCTACCTTTTCGCTCGTTCCTGCAAGGGCGTTCATAATTGCAGTTTTTCCTACGTTCGGGTTCCCGGCCAGGGCTACTCTAATTCTCCTCATACCTTCTCAACCTCCACCTTCCTTGCCATTCCTTGGCCTATTGCTACTCTGCTACCGGCAACTTCAACTATTACGGGTCCTGGAGGGGACTTAACCACCTTTACCTCTGCTCCAGGGAAAATACCTATTGCTGCAAGTCTGTTCTTTAGACCGTGTCCACCGGTTATATTCACGATTCTAACTTTCTCTCCTGCTTTAACCTGTGAAAGAGTCATCTTTTCGTCCTCCTGAGTTAGATAATATTAACTTTATTAAGTAGTGTCAACTAAGAGACGTAATATAATCTACTTCAAAAATTTCAGGAAAGGAGGAGTTATGGACGTTAAGAAAATACCACCGGGAAAGAATCCACCTGAAGACATCTACGCAGTAATAGAGATTCCTCAGGGTTCAAACGTTAAGTATGAGGTTGATAAGGAGAGCGGTGCAGTTTTCGTTGACCGTTTCCTCTTTACTCCTATGTTCTACCCTGCAAACTACGGATTTGTTCCAAATACCCTTGCAGATGACGGCGATCCTATTGACGTTCTCGTAATATCCCGCCAGCCTGTAGTTCCGGGAAGCGTGATAAGGTGTAGGCCTATCGGGGTTTTGGTTATGGAGGACGAGAGCGGTAAGGACGAGAAAATTCTCGCCGTTCCCGTTGATAAGCTTGACCTTACTTTCAAGAACGTTAAGGAGATTACCGACCTTCCCGAAGCTACCCTTAACGAAATCAAGCACTTCTTTGAGCATTACAAAGACCTTGAACCTGGTAAGTGGGTAAAGGTTAAAGAGTACAAAGGTAGCGCCGAAGCCAAAGAGATGATTAAAAAGGCAATTGAGAACTATAAATAAGAACTCTGGGGGGCTGGAGCTCCCCCTTCCTCTCAAGTCAATTGAATCTTAAGGATGGATAATGAAGCAACTTAATGATTTAACCTTTTTTACTAATGAACCCGGTAGAAAACTTATAGATAGATTTAAAACTCTTTTTAAAGACACAAAGGAGCTTGACATAATAGTCGGTTATTTCTATCTTTCTGGCCTTTATCAACTACACGAAGAACTTAAAAACGTCGATAGAATAAGGATAATAGTAGGAATTCATGTTGGAAAAGATGTATGGAATCTGGTTCAGTTAGCTGAAAATATTAAAAAACGGAAAGAAGAATACTTAAATACGATTATTGAAGAGCTTTCTTCTGCACATTTTGAGGATAATTTAAAGAAGGAAGAGGCAATTAGAGACTTTATTAGTTGGATAGCAAACGGCAAACTTCAGATAAAGTACTATCCGTACTCTCCCCTTCATGCAAAACTCTATATCTTTAAGAGCAAGAGCGGGATAGACTTAGGTAGAGTTATTACAGGCTCTTCAAACTTTACCATTTCAGGTTTAAAGGATAACCTTGAGTTTAACGTTGAGCTGAAAAATGCAACTGACGTTCAATTTGCAATTGAACGGTTTGAGGAGCTCTGGGAAAAGTGCATAGACATTTCAGAAGATATAGTTGCCACCATAAAGAGGAAAACCTGGCTTAACGATGAGATTACCCCTTACGAGCTTTACCTGAAGTTCCTCTATGAGTTTTTTGGAGAGCAGGTTGATGTTGAAAATGAAGAGGACATACCATTCCCAGAGGGTTTTAAGAAACTCCAGTATCAGGTTGAAGCCGTTATAGATGCAGAGAAAAAGCTGAAAACTCACGGTGGAGTTTTCCTTTCGGATGTTGTTGGTCTTGGGAAAACTTTCATTGCAGCAATGCTTGCCTCAAAGCTCAGAAAGAGAACTCTTGTTATTGCACCTCCACATTTAAAAGAGTATTGGGAAGAAACCCTAAGAAAATTCCTTGTTCCTGGTTTTAAGGTAGAATCCTCTGGAAAACTTCCTACTTTGGAACCTGAGGATTTTGACGATTACAAGGATTACAAGCTTGTAATAATTGACGAAGCCCACAGATTCAGAAACGAAAATACAAAAAGTTACGAGAATCTCTACAACATCTGTCAGGGAAAGAGCGTAATTCTTGTTACTGCTACTCCCTATAACAATAGGCCTTCAGATGTAAAAGCTCAGCTTCTTCTATTTCAAAAAAAGAAAAATCCCACTATTCCAGGGATTTACAACATAGAGGCTTTCTTTAAGAAGCTTGAAGACAGAATAAGACAGGTGGATAGAAGGAAAAATCCTGAACTTTACAGGAAAGTCTTAAAGAAAGTTGGCGAAGAGATTAGAAAAAAAGTTTTCACCTACGTAATGGTGCGAAGAACGAGAAAAGAAGTGGTGAAATTTTATAAAGAGGACCTTGAAAAGCAGGGAGTAACCTTCCCTAAAGTTAATAAACCGGTAAAGATTTACTATCAGCTTGATGAGAAACTTGATAACCTTTTTAACAAAACTATAACTACTATTAAAAACTTGACCTATGCAAGGTACACCCCTGCTTTCTACCTGAAAAAGAGATCAACTGAAAACATAGAACGCCTTTCCCAGAGAAACCTTGCAGGTCTTATGAAAGTTCTCCTCCTAAAACGCCTTGAGAGTAGCTTTCACTCTTTCGTTAACTCCCTTGGAAGGTTCTTAAAGTCTCACAGGCAGGTTCTTGAGGAGTTTGAAAGGAGCGGTAAAGTCTACATGAGTAAAAAAATAAACGTCTACGAACGTATAGAGGAGCTCCTTGCTGAAATGGAAGAGTCAGACAGTTTTGATCTAGAAGAGGTCCTAGAAGATGGAAAGGTTACGGTTTATGATAAAAACCAGCTCACGGAAGAGTTCTATGAAAATCTGAAAAGAGACGTTAAAGCGATAGAGGAACTCTACAGTGAGTGGAAAGAAGTTGGATCTGATCCTAAAGTGGAAGAGCTTATAAAGCTTTTGAAGGAAGATAGAAGGCTTGCTGAGGCTGGGAAAATCTTGATTTTTACTGAATTTGCGGAAACTGCCGAATATCTCAAGAAAAAGTTGGCTGAGGAGTTCGGATGCGGTGTAATTTCTTACACCTCTGCTTCCGGAAGGAGCGAGAGAGATAAGATCCTTGAAAACTTTGACCCGAACCTTCCCAAAGGGAAACAAAGAGACGATATAAGAATTTTAATAACTACAGATGTTCTTGCCGAGGGGATAAACCTTCACCGTGCTAATGTGATAATAAACTACGACATTCCCTGGAACCCGACGAGGGTTCTACAGAGGGTTGGAAGAATTAACAGGGTAGGAACAACTTTTAGCGAAATCCATATATTTAATTTCTTCCCAGTTGAGAAGACTGAAAGCGAAATAGGCCTTGAGGCTGCAGCTGTAGCTAAACTTCAGGCCTTCCACGAAGCCCTCGGCGAAGATGCTAAGTACTTAACGGAGGAAGAAGAAACTTCCCCCCGTGGCCTCTTTGAGAAAATAAACGCTTCTGTTGAAGATGAAGATGAAAACTCTCTTCTTTATTACTTAAAGAAACTTCAAAAAATTAAAGAAGAGAATCCGAAACTTTACAAGCGAATAAAGGAACTTCCCAAAAAAGCTCGCTCTTGCCGTTCCTGGAGCAAGAATTTTCTTATAACCCTTTTAAAAAAAGGAAACGTAAAGAAAATATTCCTCTGCTACGAAGATAGATCGGCCAGAGAGATTGACTTCCTTGAGGCTGTGGAACTTCTTGAGGCAGACGAAGATGAAAGGAGAGCGCCTTTAAATCGGGAGCTTTTCTATAAGCTTCTATCTGAAAACGTCAGAGCATTTGAGTTTGAGCTTAATCAGCTTAAACAGGAATCAGCTACAGGTGCTAAGAGTTATGAAAAGAAACTTGTTGGAGAGCTTAAGGCTCTAAGAAGACTTGTTCCTAAAGAGAGTAAACAGTTAATAAAGGAAGCTCTGGATATTATAAATAATATTGGACTTCCAAAATCTGCGGCCAAAGAAGTTTATAAGGCTATTACGTCTAAGAGGGATATTCCTGAAAAAGTGAAAATTCTTAAAGAGTTCGTTAATAGATATTCTGACTTTTCCGAAGAGTCTAGATTTTCTGATAGTCAGGAGCTGGAAGTTATTCTGTCTCAGATGTTTTCAAAAGAAAGCTAACTCAGAGAACTGTATGCTACGACCCCCTAAATCACTGGACAACTGAAGCGACAGATTAGACAATCTCATAAGGGGGTCAAAATGAGAAAGAGAAAGTACTGGACAGCTGAAGAGAAACTACAGGCACTCATGTACGTGGA